>Ga0315906_10000380_pt1 | contig 71075 bp, 52 predicted proteins | sample LakEriMetagenome_4_FD_203526 | JGI IMG/M metagenome (GOLD analysis project Ga0315906, IMG submission 203526) | Freshwater fungal communities from buoy surface, Lake Erie, Ohio, United States - Buoy 2 MA122 | ecosystem: Environmental > Aquatic > Freshwater > Lake > Lake biofilm | place: USA... | reverse complement strand
TTTCAACAGAAGAGATTCAGATCAATATCGTACACAAAGGCGTCGGAGCTATTTCCGAAGCAGATGTGAACCTTGCATCTGCATCCGATGCGATCATCGTTGGATTCCAGGTCCGACCATCGCTCAGTGCGAGAAAACTAGCGGAAAGTGAGCAAATTGATATTCGCTTATATTCGGTAATTTACAAAGCCATAGAAGAGATCAAATCTGCGATGGAAGGGATGTTGTCTCCGGATATCGAGGAAAAAGTTACTGGATCTGCTGAAGTAAGAGAAACATTCGATATCACGAAAGTTGGAACCATTGCCGGCTGTTATGTGTTGGATGGCTTGATCAAACGCTCTTCGAAAGTCCGCATTATTCGCGACGGAATTGTAATACATTCTGGATTACTCGGATCACTGAAACGATTCAAAGATGACGTGAAAGAGGTAAAGAATAATTACGAGTGCGGTTTGAATATCGACAAGTTTAATGACATTCAAATTGGTGATATCATCGAAGCATTTGAAGAAGTTGAAGTAGCACGAAAACTCTAATAGGGCTCGTTACTTAGAGTGCTAAACGGTTTGTTTGTTTGATCCTGTCAAATAAATTAAATCTCTTCTTAGAGAATTCAGTAACTTTGTCTCAATTAAATTTATTAAGATGATTTTAGGAGTTGTTGGACCGGGTCAAGGATTAATTATCGTGTTGGTAATTGTTCTTTTGTTTTTTGGAGGTAAGAAAATCCCTGAGCTTATGAAGGGATTGGGTAAAGGCGTTAAAGAATTTAAAGACGCAGCCAAAGGCGAAGGTGACGATACAAAAACCGAAGACAAGAATTAATCACGCTCATGTTTCGCTCATTTGCTGAAGTAAAGCAAGCTATTGCTTCAGGCACTACGGTCGTAGATGTCGTTAGAGCGTATCTCGATAAAATTCAGCAGAACGATCATTTGAACGCATTTCTCGAAGTTTTCGATGTGTCTGCATTGGAGCGTGCCGCCCTTGTTGATCAAAAGCTAAAAGCTGGAAATGCGGGCCGTTTGGCGGGAATGGTGATAGGTTTGAAGGATAACCTTTGCTACAAGGGTCATCGCGTTTCTGCCTCTTCGAAAATTCTGGAAGGATTTGAATCTCTTTACACAGCCACGGCTGTTGAGCGCCTTCTTCAAGAAGATGCAATTATTATAGGTCGTCTTAATTGCGATGAATTTGCAATGGGTAGCTCAAATGAGAATTCTGCCTTTGGTCCAGTCAAAAATCCGTGGAATAATTCATTAGTGCCGGGCGGTTCTTCCGGCGGTTCAGCGGCTGCCGTAGCTGCAGGTCTCTGCACTGCCGCGCTTGGAAGTGACACAGGAGGATCGATCAGACAACCCGCTTCTTTTACTGGTACGTACGGATTGAAACCCACGTATGGAAGAATCAGCAGACACGGCCTCATTGCATACGCATCCTCTTTTGATCAGATTGGACCCTTCACGAATGACCTTTCCGACGCTGCCCTTCTGCTTGAGGTTATGGCTGGTTCTGATACATTTGATTCAACAGCGTCATCAAAGCCCTGCGATACGTATACGGCCTACACACCCAAACAGACCTATCGAATTGCCTTGCTTCAAGAGGCGATGGATGCAGAAGGAATGGATTCAGAGATTCGCAATGGAATCCTGAGTCTCGTTAAACAGCTAAGAAATGATGGCCATACGGTTGAAACAGTTTCCTTTCCTTACCTCAAACAAATGGTACCCACGTATTACGTGTTGACCACAGCCGAGGCATCTTCTAACCTGTCCCGATTTGATGGTGTGCATTACGGATATAGGTATCCGGATGCTAAGGGGGTAGAAGACACCTATAAAAAATCGCGGTCAAATGGATTTGGTCCCGAGGTAAAACGAAGGATAATGGCCGGAACATTTGTTCTTTCGCATGGGTACTATGACGCCTATTATACCAAGGCGCAGAAGGTGAGAAGACTTCTTCGAAACCGCACAGAAGAGATACTTTCCGATTTTGACGTAGTTCTAACCCCATCAACCCCGACCACGGCTTTTGAACAGAATTCTGTAAAGGATCCGATCCAGATGTATTTACAAGACATCTTTACTGTACATGCAAACCTTACGGGACACCCTGCCATATCTCTTCCGCTGGGAAAACATTCGAATGGTTTACCATTCGGAATTCAGCTCATGGGAAAACTTTTTGCGGAGAAGGAACTTTTTGATCTTGCTTCCATTTTGACAAATAATTCCGAAAATGCATGAGAATCCTGAATTTTCTGTTTCTATTTGTTTGCATAGCGCCTCTTGTTGGTCAAAAGTCCCCCCATCTTATACGGCCATCGGACACCCTTCACAAGGATCCATTCATTAATACTGTCGAGCAAAGCTTAAGACTTTTCCTTGCAGAATATACCCTTCGCAACGAATACGATTCTGTAGTCCGAACGCTAAATTATGAACCAAATCAGGTTCCTCAGTTCACAGATGAGCAATATTGCGAGCACCTCCGAAAATTAAATGAGACAACCCCCTTCAAATTTGACTGTAATCAAGTTACCTTATCCACGATAAAGTATTTTGTGAGAAGCCGAAGAAGCTTCACGGGGATAATATTGGGCCGTTCTAACCTATACTTCGATCTTTTTGAAGAAAAGCTGGCGGAATATGGCCTTCCTTTAGAGCTAAAGTATTTACCGGTAATTGAAAGTGGGCTACGCCCGCAGGTAAAGTCACGTGCCGGAGCATTGGGATTGTGGCAGTTTATGTATCGAACGGGATTGTATTTCGGCTTGAAGGAAAACTCTTACATTGACGAACGGATGGATCCAACGCTTGCTACAGATGCGGCCTGCCGATACTTGAAACAGCTATATGGGATCTATGGCGAATGGAACCTAGCGTTGGCAGCGTATAATGCAGGACCTGGAAATGTAAATCATGCGATACGTCGTTCGGGCAATAAAACCACCTATTGGGAAGTGCGCCCGTTCTTACCTGCGGAGACACAAGCCTATGTTCCGAACTTTATAGCCGCCGCGTACATTCTTACATATCATGCGGAACACAACATTTTGCCGCTTGAACCGAAGACCCATTATGCACAACTGGATACAATGTGCCTCTCAAGTGGAGTGCATATGGCGACCATTTCCAAGCTGGTGAACTGGCCAGTCGAAGAAATAAAAGCGCTTAATCCTGTCTACAAAACAACATACATCCCCAAAACGACTCCAGGTCAATGTATTACCGGTCCTCTAGAAAAGATTGGTCTCATGGTGAGTTTAGAGGACAGCTTGTTTCAAATGGAAAGAAAAATGTACTCTGGAACAGCACAAACAACACCAACAAAGCCCATTTTGGCGCCACCTGTCGTCACAGATACACTTACTACTACGGATTCACTTGGCGTGATGCTTCCTGCGAGCGTAGAAAGTTCGGTTTATCACAAGGTTAAAGCCGGGGAAACCATGGCATCGATTGCCACAAAGTACAAAGTAACGACCCAACAACTCATGGAGTGGAATGCGCTCAGAACCAGTAATATTTATGTTGGACAACGACTTAAGGTAAAAGTGGGAGAACCTAAATCGGTGGTTGAAGAAAAAGTCACCCCTCCTGAACCGGTTAAAAAGTATTATTCCGTTCGTTCGGGGGACACCTTTGCCCGCATAGCCGACAGACATGGACTCACCCAGACACAACTTTCAAGATTGAATCCCGGACTCAACATCAACAAACTTCGAATAGGTCAGCAAATACGGATCAAATAACTGTTTATGGAAATGCAGTTGTCTGTTGTCATTATTACCTTCAACGAGGAAAGAAACATTCGTCGCTGCCTCGAATCTGTTAAAGACATTGCCGATGAAATTGTTGTAATAGATTCCTTTTCGAAAGATCTAACCAAATCTATTTGTCATGAGTTTGGTGTTCGTTTGATCGAAAATCCGTTCGAAGGGCATATTCAACAAAAGAATTTTGCCATTGATCAGGCCGCTAATGATTGGATTTTGTCTCTTGATGCAGATGAAGCACTCAGTGAGGAGCTGAAGACAAGTATTTTACACGCTAAAGCCACAGCAGAATATAAGGGTTACAAAATGAACCGCTTAACAAATTACTGTGGCGCCTGGGTCAGACATTGTGGATGGTATCCCGATACGAAGGTGAGACTAGTCAACAAGCCCCATGCACGTTGGCAGGGCATAAATCCGCACGATCGGCTGGATTTATTGAATGGCGAGAAATGTGGTTTTTTAAAAGGAGATATTTTACACTATTCGTATTACACTCGTGAGGATCATTACAAACAAATTGAATATTTTGGAGATATAGCAGCGAACGAGTTGTTCAAAAATGGAAAACGAGTTAGTGTATTAACAGTTTGGACAAAAATGACAGCTCAATTCATAAAAAGCTACTTTTTAAAGCTTGGTTTTTTAGATGGCAAAACTGGATTTACTATTTCGCTGTTGAGCGCGTACGCAACGTATCGTAAATACAGCAAATTGATTGCTTTGCATAAACGAACTAGCACATGAAAAGGATCATAATCTCTCGAACGGATAGCATTGGTGATGTCATGTTAACCTTACCTATGTGTGTTTGGTTGAAAGACACGTTTAAAGACCTTGAACTTATATATCTCGGAAAGGCGTATACCCGGCCGGTGGTCGAATGTTTCACCGTAATCGATCGCTTTGTTGACTGGGAGGAGGTTTCTGCCTTTCCTACAGCGGAAAAAACAGCCTTTTTTAGTGAACTTAAAGCAGACGCCATTGTGCATGTTTTTCCAAATAAGGAAATTGCATCGCTGTCAAAAAGGGCAAAAATCCCCATGCGCGTGGGCACGTCACACAGAGCATTTCATTTATTGACGTGTAACTATCGTATAGGATTTTCCAGAAAGAACTCAGAACTTCATGAGTCACAATTGAACTTTGAATTGCTCAGACCATTTGGTCTGTCAGAAATTCCAACTATGATCAAAATAGTGGAAACACTGAATGCATTTAGTGTTAAAGAAGCTGAGCTGCCCGCTGCTATAGAGTGTCTTACAGTAAACAATGAGAAAACGGTAGTTCTCCATCCAAAATCCCAAGGCAGTGCTGTGGAATGGCCAATCGAATCCTATGTGTCTCTCGCAGAACACTTATCGAAAAAAGGATATAGCGTATTTTTTACTGGAACGCAAAAAGAGGGAGATGCTTTTCGTGACAGTATACCCAAACACAAAAACATCCACGACCTTACAGGTAAAATGGATCTGGAGCAATTGATTCGCTTTATTTCCGGATGCCGGAATATGGTTGCATGCAGTACGGGACCCCTGCACATTGCTGGATTTTGTGGCCTGCGCACCATAGGGTTATATTCTCCAAAAAGACCAATACATCCAGGACGATGGGCTGCTTTAGGAAGAGATGTTCGCATACTTACGCATGATGATCAATGTCCAGATTGTAAAAAGAAAAAGTTTTGTCTCTGTATTCAGAATATTTCGGTTGATCGCGTCCTGAACGAAATTGTGTAAAATTCCGAGTTTGAGAAACCAATTTACACAGGCGGTAATCAATGGAATTGGCGCAGCGATGCTCTCGGCTGGGTGGTTGTATCACCATCTTGGAGATCTGTTTTTTCTTATTCCGGCACTTTCAGGATTAGGCACTGCGATGTACTATTTTGTGTGTTCCAGTGAATTTACTTCAAAGAGAAAAAAAGAGATGCTAGGCGTAATAGGAGTTAGCACATTTCTTTTAGGTGGATTTTTTTACTTGAATGTTTTACATCAGATCTTTCTCGGATTGTTTGTCCTAGGATTGGTTTTCTACATTCAAATTCCCGGAAAAGACCGGGGATTACGAGATCTTCCCGGTGTAAAAGGGCTATTTATTAGTTTAAATTGGCTCTTCTTTGTGTTACTTTTTCCCATCTGGTTGCTTGATGAAAACCACCCTATTCCAATCATAGATGGGTTCAGTTTTTTGGTACTGTTTTTTGCCTTGACAATTCCCTCGGATGTGCATGATATTCATCATGACCCCCCACATTTGTATACCTTACCTCAGTCGATAGGCAGTAAATGCTCTGGTTGGTTCTCCATGGGTTTGATTCTTACTTTTAGTTGCCTTCAATATTTACGGAGTCAAGATTCTGCTTGGATACTCTTTTCTGCCGTTGGTGCAGTGTTAATTCTTATTTCTTTAATTACCAAGCGAAACGTAACTGTATTTACAGATTCTTTGGTGATTCTTGCCGGCTCGATTTACTTTCTTTAATGCTCAGGCAAAAAGCGCGCGCAGGACTTCTTCGATCTTTCCACATTTGATAAGTTCGATCTTAAAATTCTTTTGATCGATGCCCTTGTTATACTTCGAAACGATGATCTTCTCAAAGCCTAATTTTTCTGCTTCAGCAATCCGCTGATCGATACGATTTACGGGTCTAACCTCTCCAGAGAGACCCACCTCTGCAGATAAAGCAATCCGTTTATCTATCGGTAGGTCGGCATTGGATGAAAGGACAGCTGCAACCACGGCGAGGTCAATAGCAGGATCGTCTACTTTGATGCCGCCAGCGATATTCAGAAATACATCTTTCGCCCCGAGCTTGAATCCACAACGTTTTTCCATGACTGCAAGGAGCATGTTCAGTCGTTTGCTGTCAAACCCGGTGGAAGATCGTTGAGGTGTTCCGTAGGCAGCCGAACTTACGAGTGCTTGAACCTCAATAAGCATCGGACGCATTCCCTCAAGTGTCGCAGCAATGGAGATTCCGCTCAAAGAACTGTCTGTATTGGTGATGAGAATTTCCGAAGGGTTTTCTACTCTTCTCAGGCCATTTCCCTGCATTTCATAAATTCCAAGCTCATTTGTGCTTCCGAAGCGATTCTTAATTGTCCTTAAAAGGCGGTATACATGGTTGCGATCTCCCTCGAATTGAAGCACAGCGTCTACCATGTGTTCGAGTACTTTCGGCCCTGCTAGTGAACCTTCTTTAGTGATATGGCCAATGAGAAAAACCGGAACACCTGTTTGCTTTGCATAACGCAAAAGCTGAGCAGTGCATTCTCGCACTTGGGAAATGCTGCCCGGAGAACTTTCGATCTGGCTCGAATAAAGCGTTTGTATGGAGTCAATAATCAACAAATGGGGCGTTGTCTCCTCCGTTTGCTTGAAAATGTTTTGAATATTTGTTTCTGTTAGAATGTAACACTGCTGGTTTGTAAGACCGATGCGTTCTGCTCGCATCCTGATCTGTTGTTCACTCTCCTCCCCTGAGACATACAAGACCTTTAACTTGTTTTCCTCAATCGCCATCTGTAAGAGTAAAGTTGATTTTCCAATGCCTGGTTCACCTCCAAAAAGAATCAATGATCCAGGGACCAATCCACCTCCCAAAACTCGGTTTAATTCCTGGTCCTTTAATTCGATCCGGGTATGTTCCTGCTGTTCAATGGTGTGGATGGCCTGTGGTTTTGCAGCTTTGGATGAGGTGGAAAAAGCTACAACCGAAGGAATATTTTTCTCAATTACCTCTTCCACAAAGGTGTTCCATTCGTTGCATGAAGGACATTTCCCCAACCATTTAGGCGTTTCATGTCCACAGTTCTGACAAAAAAATGCTGATTTTACTTTGGCCATGTTACCGTTCTTGAATCATTCAAAGATAGGCGGATTATTCAAACCGAATCAGAAAATGATTAAAAAATCACCATAAAAATGATGAATAAATCATCTTTATGGGAAAATAACTGTAAATTTGGTTAACTCTGAATCGGAGGCGACGTCAACGTCCCACCCATTGGCCGCCAAAATCCGTTTAACAATGTTCAATCCAAAGCCTGAGTTCTCTGTTCCTTTGGATGATTTGAAGCGTTCAAAGATCTTTGGTAAAACATCCTCCGGAATGGCAGGTCCGTTATTTATGAAATGAATTTTCAAGGTGTTGTCTTGTATTTCGGATCGGATCCAAATATCGCCATCTTCTGTTTTGAAAGCTTCGATTGCGTTTTTAAGAATGTTCGACCAAACCTGAAATAGATCTCTCGGAATGGCATGAATGATTAGTGCCGAATCTACATCTACATGTATGTTGATATTACCCATCAGATTGGTGCTCAAAACACGAAGTACGGAATGAACACTTTCACGAACATTTATATCTTCTTTTGATTGATTTACGGCACTTTTGGTAAATTTTCTCAAGTCGGAAACAACATCCGCTGATCGATTGGCAGCGTGAATGATTGTATCCATCATTTGACGAATGGCGTGCACATCTTTCAACAAGGTCAAAAACTTATCGGGATGCTCACTGGAGAGAATTCTATCAATGAATTCTGTCTCATGGTGCTCAATTTTAGCTTTGATCATACCATCGGCAAGCTTGACAGCCTCTTCACCAGAAATATGTTTTACACCTTTCAGGTAATTTTCGAGGAGCGTTTTTTCTTTCATCGCCCTTACACCAGAAATAAAGGGTTTGTAGTTGATGTCTAAAGCAGTGGAACACGCAAAGTCTAGTTCTTCTCGTGTACAATCGTGTATTAACCCCTTAAAAAGGGCCTCCATGGTTTCCTTTATATTTTCTGCCCCGAACCGAATGGAAGCTATCGGGCTGTTCAGGTCGTGGGCTATACCCATTGTTAGTTCACCGATAGCAACCAGCTTTTCACTTTCTGCAAGGGTGGCATTTAACGCTAGATTTTTTTGTGTTTCTTCTGCTACTTTATACTCAAGATGTGTATTGAGCTCCTGAAGATCAAGTTGTTGTTGACGAATTTTATTGGTGTAATTTGTGATTTCAAAGCCATAGATATTCACGAAGTCATGTTCTTTTGAGTAAACGAGTGAAAACACATATGTATTCCCCTGAATTTCAACAATCTCTTCCCGAAATAGCTCAGCTTGTCCGGAAAAAATTAATTCTGTTCGATTGGACAATACAGGAAAAGAGCTTAGGTTATCGACAATCTCGAAATACCCGAGCAATAGCCGTGCCTTATGATTCGCATAGACAATGTGTTGTCCTCTGGAAACTCTCATGACCGGATTTGGATTCTGATCCGGAAAACTGGCCATTGAGTCAATTTTCAGCAGGGCCTGTTTCAGCTCAACATTCTGTCGGCTGATTCGCTTATTTAGTTCGGTAGTTTCGATAAGTTCTCTAAGCTTGAGCTCGCTGAGAAACATGAACTCTGAAATAAAATCATTCTCCGGAAAATCGGATAACTCGAGGTTGTATTCTCCAATTGGCGACTCAGCTTTCACGTCGGGCAAGGCCATAAACACATAGGTGCCACTAAAGGTTAACAATGTGCTTTTGAAGGAACGATTATACTTTCGATCCTTGAAGTAGATCAGCTTGAAGTTTTTTTGACTGGCTACGAGTTCATTGAACGTATCTACACCTTCTAAACTAAAATGCTCATCAAAGTGTGCACCCACCATCAGACCCGGGAGGATTTTGTTCCACTTTTCTCCTATGTCTGTGATCTCGCCCGTTTCATTTATTTTCAAAAAGAAGGCATTCGAATTTTCCAGGGTTTTGTTCATGGAACTTAGTTGCCCTCCGAGAAAGGAACTTTCTTTCTTCCATTGGAGCAGCTTTCCTGCCATTTGGGCAAGAATCCTCAGTGATTGAACTTGAAACTCTGTCAATTTACGTGGCTCGTTGTCGATCGCGCAAACTGTGCCTATGGCATGACCGTCTGAAGTCACGATGGGTACGCCACAATAGAAAATCACCTTTGGATCTCCGGTAACCAATGGGTTGTCAAAAAAACGCTCATCTGTTCTGGAGTCACTTACCACAAAAACGTTATTAGGCTCCTGTATGGCATGTGCACAAAATGCATAATCACGAGGCGTTTCAGAGGCCTCCAAACCAACCTTTGATTTAAACCACTGTCTTTTACTATCAATCAGGCTGATGAGGGCAATGGGTGTTTCGCAGATGGAAGAGGCTAATTCTGTAATTAAATCCAAATCTTGATCCGGGTCGGTGTCAAGCACGTTCAGATCGAGCAATGCACGAAGCCGTTGTTCTTCATTCTCTGTAAGCTTCGGCAATTTCATGCTGTTATGGACTCGCTGTTTAATACAAAATTAAGCTATTCCTCCTAATTCCAATTGATTACTGTTCCTCCATCCAGTGACTCTTGAAAAATGGCATGTAGCTTTTCCAGTTTTTCGCCTGCTTTGAGGTCTCCGGTTAAAAACCTCTTTTTGAGCTTGTAGTAAGTGTCAAGCGTATGTCCGAATAAATCCTGCTCTAGTTTTTCTTTTATTTCTGCAATTTGAGCATTAACCTGGATAAGATAGTGTTCTATTTCCCCCAATTCTTGTAGTTCATCTTTGTCAAGGTCCTTTTTTTGAAGCAATGCGATATATCGCGGCAAGACTTCACCAAGCAGCGCCACAAATCGCTCTAGCTCTTTGTTAAGTTCATCTTTGTTTGCTTGAAAATCCATTGTGTCTGTTGGGATGACTAAATATAAACAATTTTGAATTCATATGGTTTTTCAAAATAAAAATAAGGCAATCATCCATACGTGAATGCTTATTTTTGTTTTCATGTCAGGAATTTACCTACACATTCCATTTTGCCGAAAAAAATGTTCGTATTGTGATTTTCACTTTTCAACATCTTTTTCATCCTATCGGTCAAAAATGATCGAAGCAATTGTGAGTGAATTGAAATGCAGGGCACATGAAATTTCGCATCCGGTCAGTACTATTTATTTTGGCGGAGGGACACCAAGTATTTTGGAAAGGGGGGAGCTGCAACTTCTAATGAAAACAGTCAATGACCAGTACGATCTTTCTTCGTTAGCTGAGGTCACCCTAGAGGCAAATCCCGAGGATATTCATTCAGTTCATTTAGAGAGTTGGAAAGAATTGGGAATTAACAGATTGTCCATTGGAGTTCAATCTTTGAAGTCGGATGATTTACGTTGGATGAATCGTGCGCACAACGCGGCGGAGTCCCTGAATGCAATTTTCCTTGCAAAGCAAGCCGGATTCCAAAATATTTCCGTTGACCTCATGTACGGTTTGCCTCAGTTGAGCATCCAAGAATGGGAAAATCATATCAATGAAATTCTTCAGCTCCGTGTTCAACACATTTCAAGTTACTGCCTGACGGTTGAAAAAAATACGGCACTTCATTCTTGGGTAAAGAATGGAAAAATAACCATCTCTTCAGAGGAAAAACAGGCAGAACAGTTTAATCGAATGGCCGAGCTCTTTATTGCGAATGGGTTTGAGCATTATGAAATCTCAAATTTTGCTCTGCCTGGATTTCGCGCAGTTCACAATAGTAACTATTGGAAAGGAGCCACTTATCTTGGAGTTGGACCTTCGGCTCATTCGTACGATGGCCAAAGACGTCGGTGGAATATTGCGAATAATGCTGTTTACATGAAGCAAGAGGATGGGGCTTGGTTTGAGAGTGAGCTCCTTACGGCTAAGGATAAGTGGAACGAGTTAATTCTCGTGGGTTTGAGAACTGCTGAGGGGGTTGATTTAAAGCGTTTGTCTTCCATTGATGAATTGGACACTGAATTTGAACGCTCTCTTTTGAAATTTGAGAGATCAGGTTGGATTACCCGAGACAGCAGCGCGCTAAAATTAACTTCTGAAGGAAAGTTGAGGGCAGATTATATTTCCTCAGAACTTTTTAAAACATGAGCACTATGAAAAAAGCACGTCTTTATTTGTTTGTTTTCTTTTTGGCACTGAGTTTTGTGTCATGCCATGAGTTTAATGTGTATCAGCGCACCGAAAATAATTACGGAGAAGAAGTTGATTCAATGGCCTCAGAGTATGGTTTGCCCGCGGAATATTTAAAGGCACTCATTATTTTGGAGTGTTCCGGTGAAAAGCCAGCCGGCACAAGGTTTGAGCCTGGTAATTATCGCAAGTTAATAGAACTCAGAGATGGAAAAAGAAGGCGGTTTCAAGGATTATCGAGGAGTGCTGTTTACGGACTATCAAACGCCGCGATTAAAAACCTGGCCACCTCATGGGGACCTTTCCAGCTAATGGGTTACCAATGTTTGAGGCTGGGCGTATTTGTTAAAGATATCCGTGGTGATGAAGCTGTGAAATGGGGAGTGAAGTGGATTCATTCAACCTATGGGAACTATTTGAAATCTGGAAAATATGAGGAAGCATTTAGAATTCACAACAGTGGCCGACCACATGGAAGAACAACAGATCCAAACTATGTGAGCAATGGATTAAGTCACATGAAATATTTTTCAGAAAAAACCTTATGATCAGCCCGATTTTAATATTCAGATTAATTTAGCGCAAGAATGGAAAAGCTTCGAAACTTTATAAATGGAGAGTACTGTGCCCCGGCGAACGAACAGTATATAGAAAATTTTGAGCCGTCAACAGGCAAAGTATATTGTCTGATCCCAAATTCAGATTCAGTGGATGTGGAAAACGCTGTGATTGCTGCAGAAAAAGCATTTCCCGTTTGGTCTTCCATGAGTGCTGAAGAACGAAGCGCTATTCTTGTGAGGCTTTCCGAAGGCATTGAGAAACGAATGGATGAATTTGTTTCGGCAGAGTCCAGAGACAATGGTAAGCCAAGGTCTTTAGCTGCGCATGTCGACATTCCCAGAGCGGTTTCGAACTTCCATTTTTTCGCAACTGCTATTACTCATTTTGCCTCTGAGTCTCATTACATGGAGGGGATGGGAATAAATTATACCCTCCGAAAACCAATCGGGATTGTTGGGTGTATCTCTCCATGGAATCTTCCTCTTTACTTGTTTTCATGGAAAATTGCACCAGCACTTGCTGCGGGTAATTGTGTGATCGCAAAGCCCTCCGAGATCACTCCTTACACCGCATATCTATTGGGAGAAGTTGCCAAAGAGGCAGGCCTGCCAGAAGGGGTGCTTAATATATTGCATGGACTGGGATCTACTGTGGGAGATGCTATTGTAAAACACCCAAAAATAAAGGCGATATCATTCACAGGTGGTACAAAAACAGGGGAGCACATCGCACGAACAGCAGCACCCATGTTCAAGAAACTTTCTCTTGAATTAGGGGGTAAGAATCCGAATATCATTTTTGCGGATTGTGATTTTGATGAGATGATCAAAACTACGATGCGCTCTTCTTTTGCAAACCAAGGTCAGATCTGTTTGTGTGGATCAAGGATATTTATTGAACGTTCTATCTACGAGAGATTCAAGCAGGCATTCATTGAAAAAGTAGACAAAGCTAAAGTGTCTTTTCCTGAAGACCCCGGGGCTAATTTAGGAGCGATTGTTTCTAAACCACACATGGAAAAAATCCTTTCTTATATTGAGTTAGCGAAGAAAGAGGGTGGAACTATTCTGTCCGGAGGGTTTCAGGTGCAATTATCTGGCGAGCATTCCAACGGCTATTATTTGAGACCGACAGTTATCGAAGGCCTGAACTTCGACTGCCGAACCAACCAGGAAGAAATTTTTGGACCGGTAGTTACCATTACGCCCTTCGATAGTGAGGAGGAGGTCCTGATGATGGCTAATTCTACTGTGTACGGACTGGCGGCTACTTTGTGGACAAGCGACTTGAATCGCGCTCATCGTATGGCAGATAAACTTCAGTCAGGTATTGTTTGGATCAACTCGTGGTTGGTCCGAGATTTACGAACTCCTTTCGGGGGTGTTAAGGCCTCGGGTGTTGGACGTGAAGGCGGTTGGGAGGCCTTGCGTTTTTTCACTGAGCCCAAAAATGTTTTCGTCAAGTATTGATCACCTCTGAATTACGAATTCTTTGGTTGTGCTTCCAAGAGACGTTCGGATTTGAATCAAATAATAGCCGGCTGATAAAGAAGAGATATTCAAGTTTTCTTTAACATTTGCAGCAACCTTTTGAACCAAATGTATTTTTCCGAAGGCATCGTAAATACTTATTTCTTCAATCATTCCTTCCGAGTCAATAGATACGGTCAAGCTTTCTGTGGCAGGGTTGGGATAGATCCGAATATTTTCGCCGGCTACTTCTTCTATATTGTTTAACGAAATACAGAATGTAGATTGATGTTGATATCCAAAATTGGCATCGGCCTCTAGGAGTTCAGCCATTACCACCCCATTCCATGCAATTTGATAATTACCATTTCCACCATTTGTTTGAGCACAACCTGTAAGGCCATCACCATAGGTATCGTTTAGCGTAAAGACATAGCACCCCTCATTTAGGCAAAACGTCTCAGATAACGTGTCACCCGCGGGGGTGTTTTGATACCCCGCTCCGTTGAAAATTGTTGTGCCGCTTACTTCATCGGCCAATGCCCAGGAAGTTTCACTGCCCCAACAATCTAGGTTAAAATTCAATAATACCGATTCCCCATCGATGATGGAGGTGAAGGAGGATACGGTTGCGTTGTTCAAATTGTTTTCATCCGTTCCAGTATTTGGAGAGGTCAGGCTGGCTGAAAAAGAATGAGGTCCGGCACCAACAGTGAAACTTGGCAATGTTACAGTCGCAGTTTGATATTGGGCCAAAGTTCCTGACCAGTTGTAGGTTTGATTTTCGACGCCATCTACGCCGTACTGAATCATCGCGGAAGTTAATAAGTCTGTTCCCGAATTAAAAATTGTTACTTGAGGGGTGATTGATCCTGAACAAAGCGTGCCTGAAACGCCTTGAGGAGAGCTAAGTCCAGCGTCAAGGGCGACAGAAGATGCACCCGTAGGGTCGTAGCCGTCTACGAATTGTGCCCCCGAAGAATTTGGATCCAGCCAGAATTTAAGCTGATTGGTGCTGTTGCTGCCTGCCGGATTCCATGAATAAGAAAATTTTCCGTATTCGTCGGAAAGTACTGGTGCACCACAAGCCGAAGCACCGCCATGCAATTGTCCAACGATACGATGGTTCTGATCGAAGATTGGTGATCCGGAAGAGCCAGGCTCAGTAACACCGGTGTCCCAACCTGTAATTCCCCAATGGCTGTTGGCAGGTGAGCCGCCAAAAGAAGTAGAGATGAGTGGATCGTTTTCAAAAGAGATCTTTTTTATGTCCCCTGATGGATGGTGAATTCCCACCGCACTGGCCGGTGTGGCTCCGGAATTGTCCCATCCAGCAAAATAAGGGGAATATCCAATGGGTACAGTGTTGCCAACCAAGCCTCCTGTTATTTCTACCAAACAATAATCAGAAGCGGAAGCCCTTGCTCTTAGTACGGCGCCTGAAAGCGATTGAAACGTTGGAGAAGATGCTGGATTGTTGCAATCCGGTGACTGCCAGTTGAACCGAAAAATCCAACTTGTGGGATCACTAAAGCAATGGTCTGCCGTTAACACATACGGTTTGCCATCATTAAGGACATTATTCACTAGGGCGCCAGTGCAGAAACCATTGCTACCTGAAACTAACATTACTACCGAGTTTCGTTCGTTTACCCATGCAGAACCTATCGGGCAATTTACATTGTTGTTACAATTTCCTGAGCTACCGAAAGCCTTTTGTTGAAATTCACGCGCTGTGCGGTAGCCATGAGTAACGGTAGAAAGGGTTAAACCAAAACCGTTATTTGTGTTCTGGGGGGCGACATAATATTCAATGATGGAAGTGGATCCAGGGAGAAGATCCGTCCCGAGTTTTCCTTGATATAGATGTTCATTAGTGAATTTCCCCAAGATGAAATCTTTCTTAGGCGTGTAAACGAAAAGTTCATTTCCTTCAGGAAGCAAAACCTCAGAAAATGTATGATTCACAGAAAGTGCCCCCTCACACAAAACGCGCAGCATCCACAAGCGACCACCATCAGGCAAATCAAACCACACCCCTGAATTGGACATGTTCAAATTACAATAGTTATTGTATCCGAAACGCCATGGAGCAGTACCTGAATGATCAGTGAGCTCATCTTCTGCCCTGAGTTGTTCTACATTCGGTTCGGCAAAAACATGCGTTGGCAAGTCTTTGAGAAAAATATATTTATGGCTGTTTAAACTCCCGCCGTTGCCTTGTTGAGCCGATAGTTTTAAAAGTATACCAAAGGAAAAAATCAGGAGTATTTTGACAGATTTCATAGCAACACAATTTATGAATTAAGACGCAGAAGTTCCGCGCATGTTGGGTAAGCTAACCATGAAATTAAACAATCCAAATCAAACTCACAGGGTCAAGTATAAAAAATTCAGTTTTCCGACAGTACCTCTAACCAAATGCGCGTATCTTTGAGAAAGCTACAATTTTGGAAAAACAACTCATTATTGGCATTTGCGGCGGCAGTGGATCGGGAAAAACCACATTGCTGAATCGCCTGTGCAAAGAACTTTCATCACATCATCCGGCAGTTTTTTCAATGGATAATTACTATTTACCCATTGAGATGCAGGAAAAGGATAAGAACGGAGTCGTTAATTTTGACTTGCCTACCGCATTAGACAGGCAAAAGCTTTTTTCGGATCTTGAAAATTTGGTGAGTGGAAAGTCAATTGAGGTACGTGAATACCACTTTAATGCGCCTCCTGACAGGTTGTCTATGCTGACGATTCATCCTTCAAAAATTATTATTGTTGAAGGCTTGTTTTTGTTTTATTTTTCAGAGGTGCGTTCAGTTTTGGATTTCAGCATTTTTATGGAAGTTGATTCTACTATTCAACTGGATCGACGGCTTTACAGAGATCAAGAGTCCAGAGGATATGCACGGGAGGACATCCTTTACCAGTGGAATGAACATGTGGTCCCTTGCTACAGGAATTACCTGCAACCCTATGAGTCGCTTGCTGACTTCAGATTTCACAATGACAATCGTTCGGACGAGGAATTCGAACGACTCATGTATGAGGTCAACATGCGCATTGCCAAGCACAGTGCTTCATGAGACAGTGGAAAAAGGCTGTTGTTTTTTCAAGCATCGCATTGGTGCTCACAGTAATTGCTGTTAGTCTCAACCTTCGTGACCAATCACCTCAGAATGCGAGACTATTTCAAGACCAGTTTCTATCTGCCGAAGTCGAATTGTTAGATTTTCTGACGGATGCTGAAAAAAAATGCAATACGGGCAATGTTTGGGACATTACGCATTCGAAGTTTATTTTTCACAGGTATACGGATGACACCCTTACCTACTGGAGCAGCAATTCGATGCCCGTAGGAAAATACGCAGAACTTTTATTTCCATCCAATGGATTGATTCACCTTCAGAATGGCTGGTATTTTACGCGAATCAAACATGTTGGAAATCAAACATTTTGCGCTTCTTTTTTAGTAAAAAACGAATACCCGTATGAAAATACGGATCTATCCAATGGCTTTTCACCCCTATTTCAATCCTATTCTAGGAATTTTCAAATTTCCCTTGAGGAAGATCAGGGGTTTGCAGTTCGTGACAATGGTAAGAGATACTTGTTTTCTCTGATTGAATCTCACGTGGATGAGAATGTAAGCTTGGGACAGGTCATGACTTTCTTATATGTCCTGATTGCTGTCTTTTGGGCCTATGTCTTTTGGCTAATTTTTCTTCGTTTGCCTTCGCCGTATAAATGGTTCATCCCATTGGCCTTAGTAACATTGCGAATGATAGGATTGAATATAGGTCCGATCGGTTTCACTTTGGGAAAGAATGCAACGGACCCGTCGTTGTATGCTTCCAGTCAGTGGTTCCCTAACTTTTTCGAGTTTACGATCAATTGTATTCTTCTTATTTTTTTGTCGGCAACGCTGCGCAACAGTATGCTTAAAAACAGCAATAAAAAGTGGTTGTCGCTGTTGTTTTTGACCTTATCGGTTGTTTTCTGGATTCTGCCAAGAGATCTTTCGGAGAGCCTAGTGGACAATTCTTCCATTCCCTTGTCCATTGATAAGCTTTTTTCACTTAACGGATATACCCTTCTCGCGGTAAGTTGTATAGCTGCACTCATGTATATGCAATACCGACTGTTTCAGACGGCATATAAATGGTGTGTTCGACAAAATATAAGTGCCCTCTTGATTCGAATAGTCATTATCATTTCTGGGACCTGTATAATGTGCTGGATTGGCTTAATGGAGCATGAAACCATTATTCCGGAACTGTTTTTCATGGGTTATTTGTTGCTCGCCACACTAAATTGGCCGAAAGAGGGATCATTGGGTATAAACATTCTGCATTTTTCTTCCGGTACGTTCATTTTAGCACTGTTGTTCCACATGTTTTATCAGGAAAAACTTCAAAGTGAACAGCAATTGTATGCGCAGAAATTAGCTTCCGAAGAAACGATTCTAACTGAATTAGAATTTGCAAAAATTGCAGAAAGCATTCAATCGGATCCGATACTAACGCGAATTAGCCATTCGGATGCGGTGTCCTTTTCTGAATTTAAAAATGGCTTAGAAAGAAGAATATTCAATGGATTTTGGGAGCGTTACGATATTGATTTCTTGTTGTGTGATAGCACTGGAAACAGGATACCGAGCAAAAGCAAGGCCACTGACGTGGAATCATTCAATAAATTAACTGAGCTCATTGAAAAACACGGAAAACAGTCAGCAATTGATTCAGCCATTTTTTTTATCAGTGACCTTACAGACCAGGTCAGCTTTGTCGTTCGGTTGCCATTGCGTTCACGAGAGAATGAAAGCAGGATATTCTTCGCTACACTGCGCTCTAAAAAGATTCCTGAAGAAATTGGATTCCCCCGTTTACTGATCTCAGACAAAGCGAATGCTTTGCAGAAACTTGAGAAATATTCTATCGCCAAATACCATAAAAATAAGCTGGTTGCCAATTATGGAGCGTTTACATATCCGTATCGTTCTGAAATTCTTAAAACATGGCAAAAAGATGAGAAGCGGTTTAGGCACAGGGGAGGATACAGGCACTGTATTGTTTCTTCTCAGGGGAACGACCTCCTTGTGCTTTCTATGCCGTCCCCCGGATGGATTTCTTTGGTGAACGGTTTTACGTATCTCTTTCTTTTTTATGGATTGGTCTTACTGATAGGCACGTTAAGATGGGACGCCTTCATGAATAGAACGTTAACGCTGGCTGCACGGATTCAAATTATTCTTCTTTTGATTGTATTTGCCTCTTTGGTGGCTTTTGGCTGGGGAAGCAGCACCTTCATTCGAAGTCAATATGAACTGTTTTCAAACAACATGATTGCGGATAAATTGAGTTCGATGCAATTAGAGGTAGATGAAAAGATCAATTCTTTAGGCGAATTAACTATCGATAATTCAAGTACTGCACTGGAGGCTTCACTTATTAAACTGGGAAGGATTTACCATGCTGACTTGAATTTATACGATCAGTATGGCTTTATGATTGCAAGCTCCCGACCGATGATATACAACCTTGGCCTAATCGGAGAGCAAATGAACCGTAGCGCACTCAATACGCTCCAATTTCAAAGCAAAAGTCGTTTTATCCAACAGGAAAAAATTGGAGCATTGAATTTTGCATCGGCCTATGTACCATGTTTCAACAAGAGAGGCAGGCTACTTGGTTACCTTAATCTTCAATACTTTGGTAAACAGAAAGAGCTTGAAGAACAAATTGAAAGTTTTTTGGTGGCAATAGTAAATATCTTCATGCTTCTTCTTGCCCTTTCTCTAATTAGCGCACTGTTCATTTCAAACTGGCTTACTTCTCCGCTAAGAAAACTAAAAGACAGTTTAAATCAATTGAAGTTGGGAAAAACAAACACTCCAATAGCTTATGACAAGGAAGATGAGATCGGTTCATTGGTGAAGGCATATAATTTAAAGCTTAATGAACTTGAGTTTACCGCAATGGAGCTTGCAAAAAGTGAACGCGAAAGCGCTTGGCGTGAAATGGCGAAACAAGTGGCACACGAAATAAAAAACCCGCTTACGCCCATGAAATTGAGCATCCAGCATCTCGAACGCAGTTTTGACCCCGAAGACCCTCAAAGCGCTGATAAAATCAGCAAGGTGAGTAAATCACTGATAGAACAAATTGATGCACTGACCAACATCGCTAATGAATTTTCAACCTTTGCCAATATGCCCCTTCCAAATGAACAGGACATCAATCTGGTCGAGCTGATTGAAAATGTGTTGAATGTTTTCAGAGGCACAAATGAATGTCATTTTACCTTTGCACACGATGAGTTGAATGTAACGATTCGTGCGGACAAGGATCAGATGATTCGCGTATTTAATAATATTATACAAAATGCCCTTCAAGCGCTTTCTCCCGATAGGGAAGGTACGGTAGATATCAAGTTGGCTAGCTCAACTACAGATGTTCATATAGAGATTTCAGACAATGGTGTCGGAATACCTAAAGAAGCTCAAAAGCGTATGTTCACACCATATTTCACAACGAAATCTACCGGGTCAGGCCTAGGTCTTGCTATGGTAAAACAGATCGTTCAAAACCATCGAGGGGAGATAACGTTTCAGTCCGAGAGTAATCAAGGAACTACATTTTTTATTGTTTTTAGAAGAAATTAAGGAGCCCGGTTACAGGCCCTCCAGTCGAAAGCGTTCCTGCTTAGTTTAAAAGGTAATATACTATTAGTATCAGATCAATCAGCACGCTCACAGTCGCCGAAATTAGAATATATTTCATAGGTGCAACTCCCAGAAGTAAACTTAGGGTTGCCATTGTGGGAACGATGATAAGTGTTAAGGTAAAGGTATTCTGAACAGCACCCAGTCCAATGGCGACCCCACCCAGACAACCAACAATGGTGATAATTACGGAAATGATCCCAAAACGATTAAATTCTGTTTGTTGAAGGAGTTTCCCATCTTTTTCGGAGTATGTTTCCATGACTTTTATTTTCAAATGAACACAAAGTTGAAGAATCATCTCTGCTGGCACAATGACCTTAATACAGTCAAATAGATGATTGTACTCAGGAAATATGCTAATTGTAATCATGTGGTATTAGTAGTGACCCCTCCTGAAGCCAAAAAATGATACATTTGTTATCGATGAAGGAAATCAAGGCTCTTAAAGTCGCTGTTATTGGCGGGGGAAGCTGGGCGACAGCCCTTGTGAAGATCCTATGCAATAACCTTGATTCTGTGAATTGGTGGTTACGAAGTGACGGTGCTGTTGCCCACATTTTAAAATACCGACACAATCCTAATTATCTGCAGTCTGTTGAATTTGATCTAAATAAGATTAACGTAAGCACTGATTTAGAAGAAATAATTCGTCCGGCAGATATTGTTATTATTGCCACGCCATCTGCTTTTTTGACACGCATTTTTGAAAATTTCCCTAAAGCTCTGCTCAAGGATAAAAATGTATTCTCAGCAGTCAAGGGAATAGTTCCTGAATACAATGCGATACCAGCCCGATTTATTCATAAAACCTTTGGTACTCCCTATGAAAACATAGGAATCATAAGTGGTCCTTGTCACGCTGAGGAGGTAGCGCTTGAACGCCTTTCCTATCTGACTATTGCCGGTCAGAATGAAACGAAAGTTAGTCGAATGGCCAAACTGCTGTCATGCAGATACATTAAAACGACAACGTCGGATGACTTATTCGGAACGGAGCTTTCCGCGGTTCTTAAAAATGTTTATGCTCTTGCTTCGGGTATTTATGCCGGACTCGGCTATGGGGATAACTTTCAGGCCGTGCTCATCTCAAATGCCATTCAGGAGATAGAGAATTTTATCGATGAGGTCAGTCCGATACACCGCGACGTGAAATCAAGCGCCTATTTGGGAGATTTGCTCGTGACAGCATATTCTAAATTCTCAAGAAACCGCACCTTTGGATTTATGATCGGCAAAGGATATTCAGTAAAGTCAGCTCAACTCGAGATGGACATGATTGCAGAAGGATATTATGCTGTGAAATGTGTCATGGAGATCAATAAAAAATTCCAGGTCGAAATGCCGATTGTGGAAGCTGTTTACAACATTCTCTATGAGCGTATTTCTCCTGTGATTGAAATGAGAATCCTCACAGATAAATTGAGTTAATTCGTTAGTTCTTGTAAACTCTATTGGTGTTTCATTGTTATTTTAAACAGATGAAGGGCCTGAAAGAAAAAGTATTGATTGCCGGTGGTTCTGGCTTGATCGGAAAAAAGCTTGCTGAATTATTAAGAGCGGAACACTTCGAGGTGGCTATTCTTTCGCGAAACCCGAAAAGATCGGACGAATTTTACTGGGATCCGGTCAAGGAGGAGCTAGATGAAATGGCTTTAAAAGAAGTCACGGTTCTCATTAACCTAAGCGGAGCGGGAATTGCAGATGCGAGATGGACAAAGAACAGAAAAAAAGAGCTAGTAGATTCGCGTGTTGGATCAAATAATTTCTTGTTCACCAAGCTCCATAAATTACCCAAATTAAGGCACTTCATATGTGCGTCTGGCATCAATGCATATGCCGCAAGTAAATCGAAACTTTATGTGGAAGAAGATCCGTATGGAACTGACTTTCTTCAAAGTTTAGTTAAAAACTGGGAAGAAAGTGCCCAACAATTTCATACGACTGCTAAAGTTTCCCTTTTGCGAACTGCTGTTGTGCTCGCGAAGGAGGGGGGTGCGTTTCCGAGACTGTCAAAAATTACCAAGCTCGGCCTTGGAGCTGGATTAGGAAAAGGGGATCAAGCAATGCCGTGGATACACATCGACGACCTTACCGGAATTTACCTGCATGTTTTAAAGAACGAGTTGGACGGTACATTCAACGCGGTGGCGGCAAATGATTCAAATGAGCAATTCATGCGAATACTTGCCAAGGAGCTGTCAAAACCGTTTTTTCTTCCAAATGTACCGGCGTGGGTCCTCAAACTTGCGTTGGGCGAAATGTCCACACTTCTGATAGATGGAGTGTCTGCTTCCAACGAGAAAATTTTGAAAACGGGATTCAACTTTAAATATCCGAATCTTGTGAGTAGCTTTCAGCAGTTAATTGCCTCAAAGTAATTCATTGGCAAGATTGGCAAGCTCAGAACGCTCTCCTTTTTCCAGTTTTACATGTGCAAAGAGGTCTTGTCCCTTCAATCGATCAATGAGGTATGCTAGCCCGTTGCTGTTTTCATCCAAATAGGGCGTGTCAATCTGGTGAACATCCCCGGTGAAGACGATTTTTGTATTCTCTCCTGCACGAGTGATAATGGTTTTAACTTCGTGTGGCGTCAGATTCTGCGCTTCATCGATAATAAACATGATATTCGATAGGCTTCTTCCGCGAATAAAGGCCAAAGGGGTGATAACAATCCTTCCTGCCTGTTCCATTTCCAAAATTGCCTTATGCTTTTTTTCGTTCTCTCCGAATTGTGACTTTATGAACTTTAGGTTGTCCCAAAGCGGTTCCATATATGGTCCAATTTTGTCGTTGGCATCACCTGGCAAGAAACCAATGTCCTTATTGGAGAGTGGCACAATGGGACGAGCGAGAATACATTGATGGAATTGTTTGCTCTGTTCCAATGCAGAGGCAAGCGCTAAAAGGGTTTTTCCCGTTCCGGCTACTCCCTGCAGCGCAACTAACTTGACATTCGGATTCATCAGGGCATGAAATGCGAATGCCTGTTCTGCGTTTTTTGGCTTAATGCCATAAATGTATTCCTTTTCTATCCGCTCTAATTGGTCGTTAAAATGGTTGTAACCTGCAAGACAAGAACTTTTTCCATTTTTCAGAATATAGTAGCCGTTTGAAACCTTTTTCTTTCCCAAGATACCTGCTTCCTCGACTTTTCCGCTGGTAAATATCTGACGTATGGTCTCGGAGTCGACTCCTTCAATGGTATATGCGGAGGATTCCTCCAGATGATTATTGTCAACCTTACCTGTTTCATAATCCTCGGCAGCCACTCCAAGCGCTTTTGCCTTGATTCGAAGATTAATGTCCTTGGTGACCAAAACCACCTCTTTTTTTATCTCTGTCTCTTTTAAATAAAGCGCTGCATTAATTATTTTATGGTCGTTTTTTCCTACAGAATAAATGTATTCAGCATTGACCTCTCGCGGATTATTTTCGAGGATTACTCTAAAGCTACCCATATCTTTCCCGAGAGAAATCCATTCCTGCAGACTGCCACTGGAGGATAATTTGTCTATAAAGCGAATAACTTCTCGGGCGGAGAAATTTTTGGTGTCATTTCCAATTTTGAACTTATCCAGCTCCTCCAGAACGGTAATAGGGATGGCGACATTCGCCGTTTTAAAATGAGTGATCGACTGATGATCATGTAAAAGGACCGAGGTGTCAAGTACGAAGATTTTTTGCTTTTTTGCCATGCCTGAAATTTCATTGAAAATACAGGTTTAGAGCTAAAAAAAGGAAAAAACATATCCGGAGTTTTCTACATACCGGTGTTAGTCTAACTAGAAAAATCGACTCTTTCGGATAATTCTATTGACAGGAATATACACTGACCCGAAGATTTCATTAGTGCTTAGGGAGTCAATGCTAAACTCATAACTGGTACCCTTATGCATCCAAACGCCATGATTTGTGGTTTGCTGTTCTGTTCTGGGAAGATAGTCTCCGCTGAAAAAGTAATAATAACCAGACCTCTTTTGCATTTTTAATGGGGGTGAAAATAAAAATCGCAACTGCTTTTCTTCCTGCCGAAGTAGTCCTTTTGCAAACAGACGATTAATCAATTTTTGATGATTTTCATTTACTGAGAGCATCAACGAAAACCCCGGTACTTTTACTTCTTTTTCTTTTGTTACCTCTGTCACATTAAAGTCTTCATCCAGCACAGATTCGATGTAGGATTCTTTAATGGTTTGAAACCCTCCTTGCCTGAAAGAAATGTCTCCTTCCCAGGCATTCATAAATTCTTTTGTTGGAAACCCTACACGACGACCAAGCTTCACCATCAATTGATAAAAAGGATCATCCTCGGCATCCCTAAGATTAGAAATGTCCAAATGTAGATTCAACATTCTACTGACATACCCTTTTGAGCTGAAGGAGACACCCTCCTTTTTCATAGAAATGTTCAGAGGCTTTTTGTTACGTATATAGGACTTCAAACGAAAACTAATGGAATCGCTGTCGTGAGCAAAGAGCGCGGTACTAATGCCATTTTCGTTTATCTTCGACCAATTCGAGCATATCACAAGTTTTTCATCTTTAAATTGTTTTTCGCGAAGGAAAGCTTTCCAAACAGGCGAAACATCTCCTCTCTTTGCCTTCGTTACTCTGTCAAAGACCTTTTTGAATTCGGTTCCTTTGTATATGAGCATGTAATTCTTTCCATAGATAAGGTTGCCCCCTTGCTCGGGAAAAGAGAAAATACGGTGTTCTTCATGAAGGGAATCCGTAATCTTTGTAAATTTTCTCAACCGTTCGATTCCCTCTAGTATTTTACTGCTGTCGCTTACTTGAAGCAATGCTCCCCAATTGCCATTTTCATTGGCGAAAAAATAAAGAGGATCTTGTAAGTTGAGCCCATATTGTTTTCCCTGACTCAGAATAAATTCATAGGAAAGCAGATCTCTGAATGGAATTTTATGGTAATAGAGCATTCCGCTCGTTTCTCTGGCAACATCTAATAAATAGGCTCGACCTATGAAATCCGCATCGGGTAGCCTGTCTGTGATGAGTGGGGGATCCGCCTTCTTGAAAATGTACGGACGTAACACCAAAAATGCGGCTAAAGCCAGCGCAAGAACGAAGATCAGACCGAATTTCTTAAACATACCTGATTTCTATTTTGACATCACGTAGATGCTGTTCAATAGATCAAGGAGGTATTTCCCGGAGTTTTCATAAGACCCCTCGAAATAATAAACCAGATCAAAGCGAGTTCCTTCTTTTGTTGTTTCGGACGTAGTCAGCTCCATGCTTCCCGTTTTGCCACGCATTGCATCCAATACCTGGTTCTGCTTTTCACTGAAAAAGTCTCTGGGAAATTTTTCAATCGTATTGGACCAATCTATTTTACCATACATGAACCCGCTTTTCATGCATTTCTTGGCCTCTTTTCCATGAAGTGCTTCTTCGCCATAACCATCTGCATGATTGACAACCAAATCTTCGTCATTTGTAAAAATGAAGAGCCCGTTCCGGTTTATCATATACAAGGGTGCGGCTTCGAGAATGGCATCCTCATAAACCCAATAATTTCCCTTGTTTTGAAAGCGTGACGTCATGCGAGAAAGGTGTTTCAAAACTTTCTCCGGAATGTCTGATCGTTCGGTGGTAAATCCAAGTGTAAACACAGGCATATCTTCTTCAGCATCAACCTCTTTTTCTACGTATTCGAAAGTTTCTTCATCATAACTGAAATCGATCTTGGTGGTTTTGATTTTTTTAATTCCACCGAAAGTTCCAAACATGCTTCCCTTGTAGGTATTGAAAAGAGCATCTTTGTCGACAAATTCATTCAAAAGCTCAAGAGTAAGTACATTGGTGCTGATCCGCAGGTTTCGTTCATCCGACAAAATGGGCATAATGACTTTGTATGCCTGTTCGTATGCTTGCCGCATGTCAATGTTGTAGGTGAAGTAGGCCGTGTTGTTCTTGTTGATGTATTTAAGTACTTGTTTGTCAAAACGGGCATCGTTCATTTCTTCATAGATCGAACCTAGCTCTGGGCCGTAGCGGGCATTCATCACAAATTCAACTGAATTCTGATGCAGCATCAGGTCTCCAAGCATCACATTTCCGGAATATAATTCTTTGATGTCTTGATATAAAGATGGAAACATGGTTTCGAAATACCATAAACCTTGCGCATTCTGGAGGCTTCGCGCATTGTCCAAGTAGAATACGGCCTCTGAGCTATGCGTCAACTGTTCGGCAAAACGATTGTCGAAAGTCACCAAGTTTATTTTTCGGATCAGAAGCTCGTTGCAGACGCGCTCCATCAAAGTAGCCTGTAGCTCCATTTGTACACTGTCTCTCAACTCATAATAATTCTTCTGTTCTAGATCATCTTCACCGGTAAGGGTCTCCATATCAAGCGGATCGGATTCTTCCGTTTCCTCCTCATTTTGGAGTTCGTTTAAAAATTCATCTTCTGATTCTTCAAGTGACTCTTCATAGGTGTCAAACTGCTCGAATGGATTTCTGTTGCCTCGGGAAAACCAAATTGAATCCGTGACAGCGTCTACATTTTCCATCGAAGGTTCAACACGAATAAGCAGTGCCGATGAGCCTTGAATCAAAAGGCTATTGAAGTAGGAGGTATAGTACTCTACTCCCTCGTACGGACTTTCTACCAATGCGAAGTCATCGAAAACGCTGAATAATTTTTGCTTATCCTTTACGCCGAAAGTAAATCCGGAAATCTCGAAGGCGTCTTCCTTGCCATAGAACACATTTAGCTTCTGGTCAAAGTCGATGCCGGAATCTTTCAATGTTTTTCCGGAAGTTGAACCATCAAAAAGTTCTTGTTGGACCTCTTCCATGAACTCGTATTTAACGAGGTCATCGATCGAGATTTTTTGAAGTAATGAAAAGTTATTGATGCTGAAAACGGTAGACGCATCTTTTGGAATGAGTGCTTCTGATCTCTGAGAAAAAGAGGTCCAAGCAATTAAAAAAGAGCAAAAAATCAGAATTAACTGACGGTTGCGCGATGAAATGTGTGCCGTTGGCCTAGACATAGTGTTGCGAAGTTAGCAATTTCTGTCTTCTAATTCTTCAGGGGGGTTAGATATATAGTGTTTTCCAGCAAGTTGGGGTTTTGAATCAGCGAATAGGCTCCTGTCTTAACCATCACGTTTAGTTTGTTTTGTGAAAGTTTAGCCTCGGGGTTTTCAAATCGGTCCACGAGTCGTTCAAATCGCGAGATTGAGGTGTAACTACCTAGCTTCAATTGCTCGATCTCTTCTTGTTTGAGATTTTTGGTTTTTTCGAGGGTAATTTCCGGAATGGAACGAACCAGCTTTTGTCCATCCCATGAGAGCCATTCCTGATAATCGGCAACGTTCATTTTTTCGTTGGCCATTTCCTCAATAACCTCCTTAATGGCATTCTGCAGAGTTGAAACACTTGAAAAATCGCAACGGAATTTAAAAACGAAGTCTTCAAAGTCGGAATCAATAGTAACATTTGCTATTCCTTGCTTGGAGGATAGTTTTGACTTGAATTGGGAAATTTTTTCTTTGATATCTTCGATCTTCGGGACTTTTTTTCCATCGAGACTGTCCAGGGCAAGAATGCTTTTTATTTTTATTTTACTCGAACTAAGGTTAACTGTATATTTAAACACACCGCTCCCATCATTCTTTAGGGTAATGTCATCTATGATCTCTACACAAGAAGTGATGCCCATGAAAAGGCAAATAAAAAGTGTAAAAACGATTCGACTCATTGTACAAATTTAATGTTTCAGGCGCCTCTCTTTCAAAAACAATACCAGTTGTTACCAGAAAACAGACAATTTACCTTTAGACCTGCCTGAGCCAAGCTCTTCATGGGCTTCAGCAAGTGCAGAGAAATTAAACGTTTGGCCAGAGATGGGTTTTAACTTCCCGTTCTTATAGGTTGAAACAACCTCCTTCAGACATTCGGAAAGCACCTCTGGCTTTTGATCCGCGAGTTTAAGCATATTAACACCTAAAATATTTCGCGAGCTCATCATTAGGCCCACGGGCAGTACTAAGCCCATGTTTCTGAGAAAGTTGAGTTGAGAGAAGATGCCCCATTTTCCATTGGTTAATTCTGCGCCACCAAACAAAACCATTCTGCTGCCGGCCCCCATGAAGTGAAAATCCTTTCTAAACGTTCTTCCTCCTACAGCGTTAAAAGAAACATCAAGGGTCTGATCTCCCAAAATCTGCTTCAGTTGCTGTGTGTATTCTGTTTCCTTATAGTTGATGATATGGTCGGCACCTAATGATTTGGCAAGCTCGCCTTTTGTTTTGCTCCCGACCTTAGCAATGACCTCTGCACCAGTTAGTTTGCAAAGTTGAATTAACAGGCTTCCTACCCCCCCGGCAGCGGCATGAATAAGCACTCGATCCCCTTTTCTGACTGGTGTCAACAAGGAAGCCATATAATATGCGGTCACGCCCTGTGTGCACAATGCAAGCGCATCCTCAGCAGGAGTATTGTCTATTTCATGAATCGCAGTTGCTTTGGTAAGTACATGCTTTGCATATCCTCCAAATCGACAAAAGGCCACTACTCTCTTTCCAAGAAGCTCGGCAGACACATTCTTTCCATTACGACTCACCCTACCCACAACTTCATATCCCACGATACATGGCATCGCAGGCGCCTCCCTGTAGAAGCCCTTACGCGCCATGACATCCGCAAAGTTTAAACCGAATGCCTCAACCTCAATTAATACCTCGTCGTCAGCTGGTGCATCTAGCTCAAGTGTTTTCAGCTCAAAGGCCTGTGCCGCTGCGCCCTTTTTGACAAGGAAGAATCCCTCACTCTTCGTCTTTTCCATTTTTACCTTCAATTAAAACAACTATCTCTCCCTTCGGCGGATGCTCTGCGAAATAAACCCTCAGTTCATCTGCGGTACCCCGCTTGAATTCTTCGTAGAATTTGGAGATTTCTCGCACTACACACACCCTTCTGCCGGGACTGATGAATTCGCAGATCTGCTCAAGACATTTTTGGAGGCGATGAGGAGATTCGTAAAGAATGACAGTTCTCTCCTCTTGAGCAAGCCTCATCAATTTAGTTTGACGGCCTTTCTTGTGGGGCAGAAATCCCTCAAATACAAACCTGTCACATGAAAATCCACTTGCCACGAGTGCCGGAACAAAAGCGGTAGGCCCGGGAAGACATTCAACCTGAATACCCGCCTCGAGGCATGCACGAACCAGTAAAAAACCCGGATCGGAAATTCCAGGTGTACCCGCGTCGGAAACAAGGACAACCAGTTCGTTGGTGGCAATTCGTTCGATCATCCCAGACAACACTTTGTGTTCGTTATTAGAATGAAAAGAGAACAAAGGATTAGATATTTCAAAATGTGACAGAAGCTTTCGGGTGACCCTGGTGTCTTCTGCCAATATGAATGATGCTTCACGCAGCATTCGAAGAGAACGAAGTGTGATATCTTCTAGGTTGCCAATAGGTGTCGGAACAAGAACCAGTTTAGACATGGTCGTCTCGTGTTAAATTATACGCGAAGGTATGAAAGCCTTGAGATTTAGAGTCATTCTAAATTGTATTAATGACATTTCTGTGACAAATATCGAAAGTAGACTTTGCAATTTTGTACTTATGCCGGAAAACTTCCATAGCATTGCTTTTACGCACCGCAACCTTGAGGTCAGCACGATCGGTAAATTGCATATTGATCCAGAAATGCAATCAAGCCGCATTAATCCTATCAAAGAATATTTAGGTGTAGATGAAGTACTCTTTTTATCAACGTGTAACCGTATAGAATTTTGGTTGGTCAGCTCAGAAAATTGTGGTGTTTCTTTTCTTAAAGAACTTTTGGATCTTGTTTATCCTGAACTGCACGTATCTGAGAAAGAATTGCTTTTGCAAGGTGCTGAGTTTGCCCATGGGAACGATGCGGTAAATCATGTTCTGAGAGTGGCTTCCTCAATTGATTCCATGGTAATCGGGGAACGTGAAATAATAACTCAGGTCCGAACAGCATATGAGTTGTGCCGCAATTCCGGCCTTACCGGGGACCTCATTCGTCTAGTTTTGCGCCATACCATTGAGACAGCCAAGAAGGTCTACACACAAACGAGCATTGCAACGAAGCCCGTGTCAGTTGTTTCCTTGGCCTATCATAGGTTACGTGACATGAACGTGCCACTGGACTCCCGAATTTTAATCATCGGTGCCGGCACAACGAACACAAACATGTCGAAGTTCCTTAAAAAACATGGGTTTAAACGCTTTGCTGTATTCAACAGGACATTTTCGAAAGCAGAAAAATTGGCTTCTGAATTGAATGGAGTAGCATTTCCTTTAGAAGAATTAGCTACATATGACGGCGGCTTTGATGTTATTATTAGTTGTACCGGAGCGGATACGCACGTCATAACTCCGGAAATATATGCACATCTGCTCGGTGAAGACCGAAATAGAAAAGTAGTTCTAGATATTGCAATTCCTCAGGATCTGCATCCCGAAATTTTGGAAAATCATTCTGTAACTCATATTTCGGTTGATCTATTACAAAGGATTTCCAATGAAAATTTGAAAGAACGAAGCCTTGAGGTAGGGCGCGTTGAAGAGCTTATCGAAGTTGCCCTTTCTGACTTTGATTTGTTGTACCGAACGCGTCAGGTAGAGCTTGCAATGCGCGAGGTGCCAGAAAAAGTCAAGGAAATTCGTTCCAACGCGGTGAATGAAATTTTCAAAAAAGACATTGAAGCAATGGACGAACACTCAAGGGAGATTTTAGAGAAAGTCTTGGGTTATATGGAAAAGAAATACATGAGCGTGCCTATGCTTATGGCAAAAGATATTCTGATAAACAAAAACTGAATGCATAAAATCCGTATTGGTTCCCGGGGGAGCGACCTAGCCCTTTGGCAGGCTGAATTTGTCAAACGACAGTTACAAATGCTGGGACAGGAGGCCGAAATTTTCATAATCACAACTCAGGGGGATGCAATCCAGAACCTTAGTTTCGATAAAATGGAGGGCAAGGGTTTTTTCACCAAGGAAATTGAGTCTGCTTTGTTGAATCAGGAGATTGACCTCGCGGTGCATTCGCACAAAGACCTGGAAACAGAACAACCAGAAGGATTGATCGTTGCGGCAGTTTCAGACCGAGAAAATCCTGCAGATCTGCTCCTTGTGAGAAAAGATAGTGTTTCGTTTGAGCATTTGTGGGGAATCAAAGATGGTGCAGTGATTGGTACGTCTTCGGCACGGAGGAAAGCTCAGCTGAGAAGATTTTTACCGGAGTCGGAAATAAAGGATCTACGTGGGAACGTACCTACCAGAATTGGTAAATTGCGGGACGGTATGTATGACGCGATCATGCTGGCAAAAGCAGGTGTTGATCGACTAAAGATCGATCTTAGTGATTTTCATGTGGAAGTAATGGATCCTACGGAATTTGTTCCTGCCCCTGCACAAGGAGTGCTTGCATTGCAGATCCGCTCTTCAGATGAGCAGTTGTTTGAGTTGCTTCAGAAACTGAACAACGCTGTTGTTGCGAGACAAATTGGAGTCGAACGCAAGGTATTGAACCTTTTAGAGGGTGGGTGTCAGCTTCCACTCGGAGTATTTTGTGAGTCGCTTGAAAAGGTGCACGTTGCATTCACTACCGATTGGGAAAAAGGCTCGGAGCTGTTCACATACGAAACGGATGATTTGGACTCGCTCCCCGAACTCATTGTCAAAGACTTGATGAATTCGAAAAATTGAAGACCAAAATCTTCATATCCAAAAATCTGGATGAACTTCCTATTGTAGAAAAACTCTGTGATGCAATGGAATGTTCGATACAAGCGGAGTCACTTATTCGCTTTGAAGCACTTCCTTTTAAGATTCTAGAAAACCCAGATATTGTTTGTTTTACAAGTCCGAGAAGCGTTTGGTTTTATTTTCAAAATCCAATTAATTCTGATACAATACAGCATGCTAGTGTAGGCCCATCTACCGCAGCAAGAGTAAGAGAGCTCGGTCACTCCGTAGCTTTTATTGGGAGTGATCCAGGTGACCCAGAAAAAACATCCAAAGAATTTGCTGTATGGGTAGGCGAAAGAACAGTTCTTTTTCCTGAGTCAGACAGAAGCCTCGGAAGTTTATCCAAAGGATTGCCAGCGAAACAAGTCATGCGAATACCTGTATATAAAACGGTTCTGCATTCACAGATAATTCCCAAAAAGGACATTTATATTTTTACGAGTCCGTCTAATGCGGAAAGCTTTCTTCAAAAAAACGAATTACCTCGAAACAAGTCAGTTGTCGCGTGGGGAAAAACTACCGCGAATTATCTTCTTCGGCAGAAGATAGAAGTGGAATACACATTGTCAAGCTCTAGCGAAAATGAGCTGGTAGCTTATTTGGAAAGTGTGCTTACTTCACGATAAATGGCAGTGTCTTCTGTCCGTTTGACGTAGTCATAGAGACAAGGTAAGAACCTGATGCCAGATGTGACGTGTTCATTACTACTAGATTGTCTCCTTCGGCCCCGTTTATTTTATTGGCTTCGATTATTTTTCCTGACACATCCGTAACTTGAACTGTTGTCCACTGAGCTGCAGAAAGATTGAATTTTAAATTAAGCTCTCCTTCCGTTGGATTTGGATATAACATTAAGTCACTCACTGAAACACCTTCTTCGATTCCCATAACGATATCGTTTGAAGGAGCGCCAAGGTATAGGTTAATGTCGTCAAGATAGAAATTGTTCCCACCAGAACCTTCGAATTGAAATTTGTAGCGGAAATTGTCTACCCAATAGTCAGAGGTAATATTTACAACGTGAACAGTTGTCCAGTCAGCTGTAGATGCCGGTGCCCAGGATGTGGAGGACGTAAGCGTTGAAAGAGCATTTCCGCTCAACGTTTTTCGCTGTACCCATTCGTCTCCGCAGTTGTTGGTTATGAAGACCTTCAAGACCTCTAAATCAGATGAGGTTTTTTTACGGTAAGCATAACGGAAGCTCATAGTAACCACACCGCCATTGTCAGCAACACCGGACAAATCAACCGGCGCAGCAGTAAGTGCATCGATGTTAGTACCGCTTTGACCGAAATTGACAAGTTTGACACATTTCGAACCGGAATGACCAAAACCACTTTCCAATACAAATGTATTGTTGTTATTACCATTAAACACTTCCCAATTTGTCAAGTTGGAGAGCGTTGAGTAAGATTCAAAACCTTCATAGAACGGCAATGCGGAAGATGTAGGCAAAACCCTCACATAACCCGTTTTAACCTCAGAATCAGAATTTGTTCCGTCAGTTGCAGTCAGGGTTACGCTGTAAACACCCGGTGAATTGTATGTTACCACAGGATTTTGAGCAGTAGATGTGGCCGGTGTTCCTCCTTCGAAGGTCCAGCTCCATCCGCTTACCGCGTTGTAAGAATCATCCGAAAAAGCGATGGAATCACCTAAACAAACGGATTTTTTGTTGGATGTAAATTCTGCTTTACACAAGTATGTAACCCCGGTAGCTCCGGTATTGTTCAAATTGGTTGTTGTCCAAAGGTTGGAACGCCCGGTGCTAGACACTAATAAACAGGCACGCATTCTGTCAACCTGGCCTTGTGTAAACATCTTGGAACAATACGAATAATCCATATAGTTTTCTACATTGTCTTTGATGTCGGTTCCAAACCCGGGGTCTATTCCCGTACATGTATTTGCGTTAAGGTTACACGAAGTCACACCGATACAATTTGGTGTATCAGTAACATCATCGTCAGAACTGCAGCTCGAGGCATTTCCAGGATTGTTGTTTGGCCCCCAAGTATGGTCAAGATTCAGCCAATGCCCAACTTCATGAGTTAATGCACGACTTTTCTGGGTATCCCCAGTTCCAATTGCACCAACATAATCGTGCAGAATCCAGATTCCATTGCCCATAGATGTCGCTGACCATGACGCAGGATTCGTTGTATAACCTGCAGCTCCGCCCGCATCAGCCACAACGAATACATTCAGATATTTGTTGCCTGCCCACTGGCCATTGTAAACGTCGTTTCCTGCAACTATTGCATTTACTTGAGTGTTTCCGTTGTCACCGCTGTACGTTGCCGAACTTGTAGTTCTGGTAATTCCCTTAAAACAATTTCCATTGGGTGCTTTTGTAGCCAAAACAAATTCTACCTCAACATCAGTAGGCATTCCCTGAAAAACACTCTGAACATTATTGGCATCAGCGTTTAGCAGTCTAAAATCTCTGTTAAGAATATCTACTGCATCGTAGATCTGTTCGTCGCTAATATTTTCAGCGCCATTGTTATGTAGAACGTGAAATACAATCGGAATTTTATAAAGCGTAGCTTTTGGTACAGACTTATTGGAAAGGATTTGCATCATTTCCTGATTTGCTTGTTCACGCGATTTTTTGAATTCCGGATTTTGTTCCAGCTCCTTCATTTTTTTATGTGTGATGCAGTATTCAACTTGCTCACCGTCTCGCGTATTCGTGAGGTCTATAACACGCTTTTGAGCAAATATACCTGAAGCTATGAAAACATTCAAAATAAAGAAGTGTACAATAGTTCTGAACATGACGTGATTTTTAAGGTTATTTAAAAACGTTCTAAAGTACTAAAAGGTTTGAATGAATTCACAAATTAAATCCGTGAAAGGCAAAAAAATGGTTCAAATGGTTCAAAAAACCATCCCTAAATAACATCTTTCAGAGAACGAATAACCCTGCCATCAAAAGGTTGATTCAGTAACCGAAAAATTTTCTTACTGACCTCTTTTGCGGATTGAAGTTCTCCTCGCTCAAAAAGTTCATGAAAAGTCTGCGAGCTTGAGAATTCTGTTTCTGAGGCCCCACGGATTCTTTCCTGCATCTCTGTATCAATAACTCCCGGTGAAATCGAAAAAACACGAAGATTGCGATTTCGCTCTTTTTCTTCAAGGTATATGGTCTCAGAAAAACGATCAAGTGCTGCTTTGGATGCGCAATAGGTCGCCCAAGAGGGAATGGAACGGGAAGCAGCTCCGGAACTGATGTTTAGGAGTGTTGCTTTACAGTCAAATGGAATTTGTTGAAGGAATTTCTGACACAGAAGCAAAGGGACTGTGGCATTAACGGTCATCACTTCTTCTATGTCTGAGTTTACTTGTTCACTTACTCTTCGAATGGAACCAATCACACCGGCATTGTTGATGAGCATGCATTCCTGGTTTTCAGAGCTGAACACTAATTTTTCCAGAGCAGAAATTTCTCTCAGATCTATCTGAATGAACGAAAAGTGTGGATGTTGAATGCAATTGGTTCTGCCAAGACCGACAACACTATATCCTTCAGATAGAAATCCTTCCGCCAGAGCTTTTCCAAGTCCGCGGGAAACACCTGTGATGTAAATTTTCATCTCTCTATGCGAGCGCTTGTTCAAGGTCGGCAAGCAGATCGTCAATGTCTTCCACACCTACAGAGAACCGTAACATTTGGTCAACGACACCTGCTTTTTCGCGTTCTTCTTTTGGAATGGATGCATGGGTCATGGTAGCCGGATGATTAACCAGTGATTCTACACCACCCAATGATTCTGCCAATGAAAATATCTTGAATGAAGAAGCCACCCTGAAAGTGTTTTCAATGGATGGATCTTTTAATACAATTGAAATCATTCCTCCAAAGTCACGCATTTGTTTTTTAGCGATTTCATGGTTTGGATGATCGGGAAAACCAGGCCAGTATACTTTTTCAATCTTAGGGTGGTTTCTCAAAAATTCAGCAACTTTTCTTCCGTTCTGACAGTGACGCTCCATGCGCAAATGCAGTGTTTTTATTCCACGTAGGACAAGAAATGAATCCATCGGGCCAGGATTTGCTCCTGAGCTGTTCAGGATGAAATACAATTGTTCATGAAGTTCTTTTGAATTGGTAATCAATGCCCCCATGACTACGTCGGAGTGACCGCCCAGGTATTTTGTAACGGAGTGCATGACGATATCAGCCCCAAGCTCGAGTGGGTTTTGCAAATAAGGAGAGGCAAACGTATTGTCTGCCACCATAAGTATGTTGTGATTTTTGGCAATTTTAGAGACCGCGGCAATATCAATGATTTGCATCGTTGGGTTGGTGGGAGTCTCTGCCCAAATGAGCTTTGTATTTTTATTTATGTAGTTGGGAATGTTATTCGCATCTGTCAGATCAATAAAATGGAATTTGATCCCAAATTTTTCATAGATTTTCGTAAATAACCGATATGTTCCACCGTAAAGATCATCACCTGTAATCACCTCATCCCCAGGAGAAAGAAGCTTTAAAACTGCATCCGTTGCTGCAACACCGCTGCTGAACGCTACACAAAAACTTCCGTTTTCAAGTGCGGCCAACGCTTCCTGAAGTGCTTCCCGGGTCGGATTTTTCCCTCTGGCATAGCCATATCCCTTGTTCACTCCAGGGGCTTCTTGAACGTATGTAGATGTTTGATAAATAGGTGTCATGATGGCACCTGTGGAGGGATCGGGTTGAACACCAGCATGAATTGCCTTTGTTCCAAATTTCATGTGTTTCTCACTCATATTATTTTTCTCTGATGACTCTAATTTCTACTTTTCTATCCAGACGTTTTTGCTCGTCCGTGTAGGATCCTTTGTACAAGGATTTTGACTCTCCGTAATAATATACTTTGATGAGCTCTTCGTCATACCCTGAATCTACAATTTTTCGCATCACTGTTTCGGCTCTCTTCTTGGATAGGATAAGATTGTAATCCAGACTACCGTCCCTGTCCGTGTAACCGATTACCACGAAGGAGATCTTGCCCTCTTCGGTTTTGATGTCTTTCATGAAATTGTTGAATTTTTCCTGTTGCATCGGAATGAGATTCGCTTGATCGACATCGAAATAAAGACTTACATCTTTCATGACGGTCTTATCTTTCAGCACCTTATTCAGCTGTTCTCTGGATGTAAAGTAGTTGCGGATGGTATCATTGTTACTCAATACTTTCATCTGAGCTTCCGTATGGTTTGGATCCAGCTCTTCTTTTTTGCCATTAATGTTATTAATGTTGTTTTTGTCGACTGGACATCCGAAGTTGTAAACGGAACCAGCTTCCTCCGGGCACTTATCTGCTTTATCAGGTAGACCATCTCCGTCCATATCAGAGCAATAATCAGGAAATTCAAACGGACACCCATTATTCAACTCTATACCGGCATCATCCGGACATTTGTCTGCCACGTCAATGACACCATCAAAATCACGGTCAGGACAACCCAAATGAACACCCAGTCCCTTTACTTCAGGACAACGGTCGTTCATATCGATAATTCCGTCACCATCTGTGTCCGGACAGCCACGTGTATTAAGAGGCCCTTGATCATAAATGCAATAATCTTCTTTATCAGGAATGCCATCACCGTCTGTATCCGGACAACCTCTAAGCGACCAGTATCCCGGATCATCGGGACATTGATCAGCTTGATCTGAGACTTTATCTTTGTCTCTGTCCTTAGGTGTTTTGTAAAGAATGCTATATGCCGCACCGAAAAACAGGCTTCTAGTGAGGGAAGCTTTTTGTCCGAAGAGGAACATGACATTATTTGATCCGAGATAGGCAGAGTATTCTCTGAATGTAAATCGCCCTGCCAGTCCAACATAGAATTTTCCATTCCCCACCATGGATAAAGGAAGCATTACCGAATACATCTCTTTTTCAAGTCTCGGGGTAACAGTTTGTATAAAGTTGTACTTAAGTCGAGTTGGATCTTTCACACCACCCAGCGGCAAGGACATATCATAAGAGGCATACCAGTCCTTTTTGTAGTGATAGTCAGCTCCGAGATGGATCATGGTCGGTAGAGTCATGCGAAACTTTTCTTCCTGTTCCGCAGATTTTGTTCCCGAAGGCATCAATACCCCATCAATAAATCCTGCAGGACCCATAAAATCGAATCCGACATCATACAGCTGAGCTGCATCCACGTAATAATTGGCCGCATTGAAATTGTATGTTGCCGTATCCTTTCTGTAACCGATAAACCCTATATCTGTAATTGATGCGCTGAATTTCCATTTATATTTATTGATATCATATTTGATCAAATTTTTCTCGCCGTCCATGTCGTAATATTGCTCTTTGTAATCTGGACGCAATTCGTATGTTACTCCTAAATCAAAACCCAGTCCACGGTTTTTGTATTTTGTTTGAGCTGATCCAAAATCTTTACCATACGTAAAGTCGACATCATCAAAATTAGCAAAGCCCCCCGTCGGTGTATCAAACGTAATTGTACCGCTATTTGCGTAGAAATATCTCGATTGCAAACCATTCAGAATTTTAAGGGAAGCTCCCGCTTTCAAAAGTGCAGGTCCCTGATCGAAAATTACTCGCGCATAAGTGAATGCGTGTTCAGTAAATCTCGCGTTTGCAAGTGAAAATCCGAGAATGTCTTGCTTGATATTGGTTTGATTGTTCTGAAACTCAAGTGCAGCATTTTCATTCCAAATCTCGGGGATTCCCCGTTGATTGTTGAAGATTCTTAATTTGAAGGCGTAGGAAAAAGAACTTTTGTGGTCAATGTCTGCCTTTATTCCAAGGATCTCCGTGTCCCACGACCGATTTTCGTATCCTGAATCTTTGTTGTCTACCAAGCGGCCCTTGAAATTATCTGCGTTATAGATCACATAATCCCGGGCATAGAAATTACTGGTGTAGAGATTGTTAAAGTTGGTAAACACTGCAAATTTAGAGCGAGAATCTACAATACTGGAAGGATTATAGGTACCGTAAAACGCTCCGATATAGTTATCGAAAACAATGGCTGTGTGGTTTTGTTGAGCCAATACACGTAGTGTAAGCGATACAAGTACGATAAAAATTGAGAAACGCATCCGAGGTGAAATTTTCATCAAAGGTAGAAATCTTTAATGAAGTCCAAGCAGTGTGACGGCCACATCATCTCCTTAATCTTCTTAATTTTAGTCCGCTTATGAGTCTGTATCACGAGACATTGGACAATTTAATCGAAGCTGCATCTCAAGTGAACAAGGGAGATCTGTTGCTCGAGGCAACCTCTGGTTTGACAATATCTATAGACTCCATGGATGATTTGCACTTCTCTACAGGGCAAAAATCAGTAATGAACCTCATCCATCAAGCAAAAAAAGAAGAGAAAGAACACGGAGTCTTCCCTTTATGTTTGGCTAAAGACCTGTTGAGGTGGACATACGGTAAAAAGGAGCTATGTACCCCACTTATTCTTCATCCTTGTGCTTACTCAATGGGCAAGGTAAATTCTGTAGTAACCATAGAAATCAAGCAGGGAAACGAATTTGTCAATCCTGTCCTGCTTCGTATTCTCAAAAATGAATTTGACCTAACGCTTCCAGAAGAGCCTGAAGAGGCTGTTACAGCGCTAGTTCGATCCGGATTAGGCAGTGTGGAAACCTCTTTAATCTTGGGGAATTTTCATCATCACCGATTTGCCATCCTTCGAGACCTGGAGATACTTCAGCTTCTTGAGCCAACGCCAGCGTTGAATACTCTTTTAGGGGAACAGGAGCAAACAGCAAAAGAAATCACAATCGAGCTTTCCGATGCACTAATAGAGCCTTGCGATCCGGACCAATTACTAGCATTAAAGGCAGTTGCGAATGAAAATAGTGTGATTGAAGGTCCTCCGGGTACGGGTAAATCACAAGTGCTCACGAATATTTTGGCAAAAGTTCTTTTCTCCGGTAAACAAGCGCTTGTAGTCTCTGAAAAACGAGTAGCATTGGATGTGCTGATTAAAAAAATGCGTGCCCATGGTCTGGACAGATATCTTTTCGCTGCCACGGATTCAAAGCAATCACTGGAATTTCTCTCAGAATTAAAGGAAAACTGGCTCGCATTGGAAGGCAAAGCAAAAGTTGAATTTGTCGCCCATGAATCTTCTTCAGCTTTGTTGGGTGGTCTGCAGTTGTATCTTGATACGTTAAATTCTTCAGAAGCCTTAGGTGGACTTTCTTTTACGGACTTTCTTAAAGCCTCCAAGGGCCTGAATCTCGACATTGACAAGTTTGACAGCGCATTACCTTCGGTAAAAACGTGGCTTATGCAAGCTTCGACGGTAGAAAAAATCTATGCGGAAGACTTACATGGAATTGTGGGGAATTTTCAATTCGGTGTGCTCCACAAAGCTCAGTTACAACGTCTCGATGTGGACCTTCAAAATCTGATGAAGGAACTCAGTCGTTTTTCAGATTTGTTGGAAATAAATAAATGGGGGGAACTGCTTGAAGCCATGAAGCTTGCTGCTGCGAGTCACTATTTTTCGACGGATGTTTACCGAAGACATGAACTGATTTTAAAAAAAGGCAGTCCTCAACAAAAAAAGTTCCTCACGCTTCGAAAGAAGTATCTCAAACAAATTGCGGCACTGGATCTTCTTGAACCCTCTTTGTCAAATTGGAAGAAAAAACCTTCGGAGGAGGAACTCGTGATGCTCCTTAAGAGTGTCCAGAATCAAGGATTTTTCTCCAGACATCGATTCAGGCGTTTGTGGTCTACTTATTCCATGCTCCCAACAGAGCAAGCCATATCATTAATTGAAAAAAGAAAAAAGCAACTTGAACATGAACTAACTCTGAAACAGTGTGCACAAGAGCTGTTGGAGCTTGATGTTGATCAGCCGGAGCTTTATGTAGAGCTCATTTATAAACAGATCAATGAATTCCCGCTAGAGGCTCAAGCTAAATTAGAAGGTTGGCCCGCTGAAAAACTGCAAAAACTGTCCCAGTCGAACAAGCTGTTGCTCGATGTTCACACACAACTCAAGCTATTTTTTCAATACAATGAGGACTTGGAAATAATGGAGTTTATGAAAAGAACCATCCATGCAGTTCCCAAGATACTCACGCTTTTCATGAGCTCCTCTGACTATTCTGAAACGGCGCATCGTGCACTTTTGAAGTATTCGACCTTTGGAGAACTCAATCAAGCGGTATTTTACTCAAATTATCAGCAATTTCTGTTTCGGTTTCCCTTTATGCGGGATCTGGAGGCAAAGGATCTTTTAGAAAAATGCGAAAAGATATCCCAGGCGCAGGCTCTTGAGGCGAATACGCTCGCACAACAAATTCATGAAAATCAACGACATCTCTTCGAAGAGTATCAGCAATTACTCCGAACACCTTCCGGAAAATTAACAGCAGAGAAAAAAGAATTTAAAGAGCGTTTAAAACGTGGGAAAGCCATCCTCGTCAAAGCATTTGCAAAGAAGAGAAACGTTCCGACATTGCGAGCATTGTACCATTCTGAGTCCAATGAATGGATTCGAATTTTGAAACCTGTGTGGCTGTGTAACCCAGCTCAGGTAGCGCGAATTTTCCCGGTGGAAAAAGACCTGTTCACACTAGGTGTGTTTGATGAGGCCAGCCAGCTTCCACTTGAAAATGCGCTGGGAACCATCTATCGAAGTCAACGCATTGTTGTGGCAGGAGACAGCCAACAAATGTCACCCTCATCTTTTTTCAGGGCTGGAAGCACGGAGAGGACCGACCTCCTGCATCAATCCTCCTTTCATTGGAAGTCAGTTTCTCTGAGACACCATTACCGCAGTGAGCATCCGGGCCTAATCCAGTTTTCAAACCGACATTTTTATCAATCCTCACTCAAAGCGTTTCCTACGTTTCAGTCTGAAAAGCTTCCAGTGGAACTTCATTATGTGGAGGGTGTATATCAGGATGGTTCCAATCTATTGGAGGCGCAGGTTGTCGCACGAGAACTTGAGGGGTATTTGACCTCGTCTCAGACTATAGGCGTGGTGGCATTTTCACAAACTCAGCTCGAAGCTATTCACTCTTTTCTTTCTCCAAGGGCAATCGCCATCATAGATGAACGCGTAGAGCAGGATACGCTGTTTTTTAAATCGCTCGAACATGTGCAGGGCGACGAGTGCGATGTTTTACTTATCAGTATGGGATATGGGAAAGATGCAGACGGGAAATTCCACCTTCGCTTTGGACCTGTCAATCAATTTGGCGGAGATAAGCGGCTAAATGTACTGTTCTCAAGGGCCCGAAAAAAAATACACGTATTTACTTCGGTTAAAACATCTGATTTTAAGCTCTCTTCGAATGAAGCGGTAGAGTTGATGCGTCGGTTTTTTCAGTCCGCAGAAAACGACGAATTTACGTCAGTGAGCGACACCTTTTTTGAAACTTATGGCATTGCGCGCTCAGGAAATGAACTTTTACTAAAGTCGCCACAGCAAGCGTTCCCAAATGCTTTGGAGATGGTCACGTTTGTGAGAGTGCTAACTCAACGTGGGTGGAAACTGAAAATGGAGTTTTAAGAAAACTGGTTCTAATGCGCATCTAGCCAATTCCTGCCGGCATCCACAGAAACCTCAAGCGGTACTGCAATATCCACCGCATGTTCCATGCATTGCTGTACGAGCTGTTTCATTTCTTCGATTTCAGCTGTTACGACATCGAAAACCAATTCATCATGCACCTGAAGGATCATCCTGGATTGTAGTTTGCGTTTTTTCATCTCGTCGTGTACTCGGATCATCGCCATTTTTATGATATCGGCAGCTGAACCCTGTATAGGCGCATTGACCGCATTTCGTTCGGCAAATCCCCGCACGACCGCATTGGCAGAATTGATGTCCGGCAAGTATCTTCGTCGTCTCAAAAGTGTTTCTACATAGCCCTTTTCGCGTGCTTCATGTACCACTTGCACCATATAAGTTTTGAGCGCAGAAAACTGTTCGAAATAACTATCAATGATGGACTTGGCCTCGGTGCGTGAGATATTCAAACTTTGCGACAATCCAAACGCTGATTGACCGTAAATAATTCCAAAATTAACGGCTTTCGCTGCGCTGCGCTGGTCTTTGGTTACCTCATCTATAGGCACATGAAACACCTTGGAAGCGGTGGCGGTATGAATATCCAGCTTGTTGCTGAAGGCCTCGATCATCTGTTTATCTTGGCTCAAAGCCGCAATGATTCGCAGCTCAATCTGGGAGTAATCCGCTGAGAGCAACACATGCTGTTCATCTCTAGGGATGAATGCCTTACGTATTTCTTTGCCTTTTTCGGATCGAATCGGAATGTTCTGTAGATTGGGATTATTTGAGCTCAAACGCCCCGTTGCCGTGATTGTTTGCATGAAGTTCGTGTGTACTCTTCCGTCCAGACGATCTGTCATCGTTGGCAATGGATCCACATAGGTACTTTTCAACTTACGTAACTGACGGTATTCCAAGATCATCGGTATGATTGGGTGTACTTTTTCCAGTCGTACCAAAATGTCTTCTGAAGTAGCATATTGTCCTGTCTTCGTCTTTTTTGCTTTGGGATCAATTTTGAGATGATCAAATAACACCTCACCCAATTGTTTTGGGGAATCCACATTGAAAGAGACTCCTGCTGCTGCCTTGATGTTTGAATCCAGTTCGAGAAGGTGTTTCTCAAGATCAATGGAATATTCCTTTAGTCCCTTCACATCAATAGCAATCCCTTCTTGCTCCATGTTTTTCAATACTTCTACCAGAGGCATTTCAATGGTGTAGAACAATTCTTTCAGATGCTCTTTCTGAATTTCGGGCTCAAAGAGTTTTTTCAATTGCAAGGTGATATCAGCATCCTCACAAGCATAATCTGAAATTTCTTCAGGTTTCAGATCTCTCATATTTCCCTGACCTTTTCCTTTCTTACCAATCAGAGCCTCAATTGGAATGGGCTTGTACTTCAGATAAAATTCCGAGAGAAAATCCATGCTTTGCTTTGATTCCGGATTGATGAGGTAATGCGCAATCATCGTATCGAAGGTCGGGCCACTCACTTCTATTCCATAGCGGTGAAGGACTTTCAGATCGTATTTTAAATTATGTGCCACCTTTTCGATCTCAGTAGAGGAAAAGAATTGTGCAAACTCGTGAACAATCTTTTTCGCCTCGTCAAAATCCTCCGGAACAGCCACATAGAAGGCCTCACGCGCTTTATAAGAAAAAGCCAGTCCGACCAGATCTGCATGCATTGCATCCAGGTCCGTTGTTTCCGTATCAAAACAAACTTCTTTTTGTTTGAGTAAAATGTCCAATAACTCCCGTCGTTCTTCCGGTTTTGTAATCAGGTGATAGCTGGGTTTTTCGGTCGCGATCGTTTTCAGGTCGGAGGTAGGTGATGGTTCCTGTTCCACCAACATGCTTTGCACTCCGAATAGATCAAGCTGCCCTTGTGAATTTACAGAGCCTGAAACAGGTGTTGCCGTCACAACAATTTCCTCACCAATGACTCTTCGCGCCAGATTTCTGAATTCCAATTCTGTGAAAACCTCTTTTACTTTCTCCACATCTACATCGCACATTACCAGGGATTCCTCATCAAATTCCACGTCGAGGTCTGTGATAATGGTGGCGAGCATTTTAGAAATTCGCCCTTGTTCAGCAAAATTGATGACGTTCTCCTGTTGCTTCCCCTTTAGCTCGTGTGCATTGGCAATGATATTTTCCAAGGATCCATATCTTTGGATGAGGGCTTTGGCCGTTTTCTCACCAATTCCGGGAATTCCTGGAATATTATCAGAGGAATCTCCCCACAGTCCGAGGATATCAATGACCTGTAAAGGATTACTTACCTCAAATTTATCACAGACTTCCTTCACACCGAGGATCTCTGCTGGTGCACCCCCTCTTCCGGGTTTGTAGATTAAAATTTTGTCTGATACCAGCTGGCCGTAATCCTTATCTGGCGTCATCATGTAGGTGGTATAGCCCTTCTTTTCTGCAATCTTGGCAACTGTTCCGATCACGTCATCCGCCTCATATCCGTCCACTTGTAAAACAGGAACACGAAACGCTTCGATAATCTTCTTGATGGGCTGTATCATACTGCGAATATCCTCCGGCATTTCTTCCCGATGTGCTTTGTAGGCTTCAAAATCTGCAATGCGATGCACCGAACCTCCCGGAGGATCAAATACCACTGCGAGATGGGTGGGTTTTTCGGTTTTGATCACATCGATCAGCACGTTTGTAAAGCCAAACGCTGCTGACGTGTTCTGTCCTTTTGAATTGATCCGAGGGTTCTTGGCAAATGCAAAATATGCTCGGTAAATGAGCGCATAGGCATCGAGCAGGAAGAGTTTTTGATCGGTATTTTGAGAAAGCATGTTCTTGAGTGCTTAGTGCAGAAGTAAAGATGCAAAACTATCTTAAAATTGTTTTGACACCGAAGCCATAATGGATTTTCAATCAATTAAATTGAATCTGCTGAACTTGTGCACCACAATCACTAACCATTGCCTACCCTTTGAGCTCTTCGCTTCCATCGGAATGCCTGGCAAATCTTCCAAGCTCACGTGCGTGTACCTGATCGTTTTTAGGCCAAGGCCATCCTCCAAAATGTGTGCGTTGGTAATCTGAAAATGCCTGATAAATTTCCTCTTTCGTGTTCATAACAAAAGGTCCATGCTGAACAACAGGTTCTTTAATTGGTTTGCCTTGTAAAATAAGCACCTTACCCGCTTCAGCACCATTAAGCAGTTCAATATCTTGAGAAGGATCGACTTGCGCGGCATGATAGTGTGAAAGCTCCTGTTGATCTATTTTCAGGCCGTTTCCTGAGTAGTAATAAATCATTCGTTGAACTCCCTCGCTGCAAACCGGAAGTGTTAAAGTTGCACCCGGCTCTAAATGAATGTTCCATATAGCAACCTCATTGGAAGGATCAGATGCCCATGAATTTGGCGGGGCAGCAGGGGAGGAAAATTCCTTAAACCGGCCGACCAATACTTCAATCTGAGCAGTTTTTCCTGATAGATCGCTAAGTTTTGTCTTGGGAACGTCCTCACTCCAGATCATTTTAAAATGGGGCTCGACCATTTTGCTTTTAGCCGGCAGATTCAACCAGATTTGGAACAACTCAAGTGGGTTATCGCCTTCGCTGTTCAGGCAAGGGAACATTTCAGAATGTTGCACGCCTTTTCCCGCTGTCATCCACTGAACATCGCCATTTCCATAGCGACCACTGGCACCTGTAGAATCCGCATGATCGACCAATCCCTCACGTACTACTGTGATTGTTTCAAAGCCACGGTGCGGATGGCCCGGAAATCCGGGCACTTCTGTTCCATGATACATCCGAAAGCCATCTTTCACAATGAAATCCTGCCCAAGATATCGTCCGGCAAGTGATGTGTCCGGACCCATGTGGTCATTGCCTTTTGGGTAATGGTCCTCATGGTGTACACAAAATAAGAAGGGGTCCAGGGTTTCCCACTGAAAACCGAGTGGAAGTATACGAATTACTTTTTCTCTCATAGGGCTTTGTTTTTTGTTCGATTTGGACCAGCTGAGCAAGGGGAGCGCAAAAATGCCAAGTCCCAGGTTCTTTAGAAATGATCTTCTTTGTGACATGCCTGGTTTTTTAGACAAAAATACAGTTTAGTTCTGTTGAGCTCCTTAACTTATGTTAAAAGAAAAAGGCCAATCTTAAGAATGGCCTTCAACAAATTCAGTATTTGTTTATTAATTAAAAAGAGTAATTACATAATAGAAGATCGCTGCCAACATAGCACTAACCGGAATGGTTAGGATCCATGCCCAAAGCAAATTCACGGTAACACCCCAGCGAACAGCACTCAACCTTTTCGTGGCTCCAACACCGATGATTGATCCGGTAATGGTGTGAGTGGTTGATACAGGAATCCCGAATTGCGAAACAGTAAACAAGGTTAAGGCACCTGCTGTCTCAGCACACACCCCCTCCAATGGAGTCACTTTCGTGATCTTTGTCCCCATCGTTTTTACGATTTTCCATCCTCCCATGAGCGTTCCCAGACCGATCATCAGGTAGCAGGCAAAAGCTATCCACCAAGGCATAGAGTCATTGTTTACTTTTGTTTCAAGCTTGTGATCATCCAATAGCTCAAACGATTTTTCATCCACATATTTCTTGAAGAAACCGGCATATCGATAATTTGAGTCCAAGGTTTTCTTAGTGAAAATCACGGCATCATTTTCAAGATCGCGCACCTCTTTCTTTTTGGTGTAAACCAACAGTGGTTTTAACGTTTTAACAACCTTGTCGAATTTTTTTGGATCCACCTTTTTTTCTTTGAGCATCTGGAAGAAAGGTGTCTTCTGGTCTGTTCCCGCGACTAATTTCTTGTCCTCGTAAATTTTGTCATTTGTTTCTCCATCCATGATGTGCTTTCCATCGGTATAGTAGACGTGATTGTCGGCAACAACAATACTTGGTTTGAATTTCTTAACCTTTCCTTCATCGTCATGGTATTTGATTTGAATGATTTCAGCGCACTTCAATGCATCCGGTACTTTGTCAACATCAGCACTTCCATCGCGCACGCCATTTGCAAAAACGATCAGCGCCGCACAGATAATACCCATTACCTTCTGAGAATCTGCCCCCCCATGGCCGAGGGAAAAGGCTGCTGAGGAGAGCAACTGAAGACGTTTGTACATGGTGGATTCCTTCATTGCTGTTTGGCGACGACCATGAATGATCTGGTAGCCAATATATACGATGAGGAACATACCGAGGGTAACTCCAATGATCCAGATCATGATCGGTTTCAAATCAATAAAATCCTTGTAGTACCAGGAGGCATATACTGTAATTGCTGACATCAGTAGGGAAAAACCAATCTTTTTGATAAAGGAGCGTTGAATCGTCACTAATGCGATGAGAAAGGCAATGATACCCCCAATCACCGGGGCAAGGAAAATAAACAGAATAGGCTTGATGATCTCTTCCCATTTTAGCACGTCAAAACCTGCATGGGCAATAGCCGCACCCGCAAATCCACCAATCAGTGTGTGAGAGGATGATGATGGCAACCCAAGCCACCAGGTGAGTAAATTCCATGCAGTAGCGGCAAGCAAACCGGCAAGAATTACCCAAAGATCAATTACTGAGTTGTCCACTGTTTTGGCAACGGTGTTTCCAACGCTCATGTCAAACACCCAGAATGCAGCAAAGTTGAACACTGCTGCCCAGACGACTGCTTGAAAAGGAGTAAGCACCTTGGTCGAAACCACCGTAGCGATGGAATTGGCTGCATCATGAAAACCATTCACAAGGTCAAAGAGCAATGCGATGACTATGATGACTATGAGTAGCGATAACATACGAAATCTTTTAAAGGAAAATTAAGCGTACTTAACGACGATTGATTCAATCACATTGCCGGCATCCTCGCATTTGTCAGTGACTATTTCTAGAGTCTGATAGATCTCACGTTTTTTGATAAGCTCTTTCGCATCTGCATCTGAATCGAATAGTTTTTCGATGTTCAAATCGAAAATTTCGTCGGCGGTATTCTCAATGCTATTGATTTTGATAACGCACTCAACGATTTTTTGTGTGTTCTTGAGGTTTCTCAGCTCAAGAACTGCGCTTTTTACAGCAAGTACTGCTTGGAGAATAGCATCGGCTGTTTTTTGAATTCCCGAATCAGTTGTAGGGTCGATCTTATAAAAGTTGATTTTCTTCCCCGATGCATAGATGTAATCTGCAATATCATCCAATGCGGAAGCAAGGCTGTGTATGTCTTCACGGTCAAAGGGAGTGATGAAATTTTTTCCTAACTCCAAAAAGATGTTGTGTGTCAAAAGGTCATTTTGATGTTCCAGGTCTTCCATTTCTTTGATCAACGTTGCCCGCTTATTGTAATCTGCTTCATTTACGAGTTGAACAAGCTTTTGTCCAAGCGTTTCTAGGTTGGCGCTTGCATTTTCGAAAAGGGTGTAAAAAACCCGATCTTTTGGAAGGAAGAATTTGAGTAGTCCAGATGCCATAATACAGTATTTTTCCTCAAATGTATAGCAATCCTTCTTCCTTCATAGTGCAGGGAGTAATTGTTAACGTAAACGTAACATTACAGAGCCTTCTTTCTTAATGTTAATATTTAAAATATTGAAAAACAGAATAAAAGAAACGAATATTAACAATTAATATTAATAAAATATGAAGGAATATACCTTTCAACTATTTTTCAATGGAGTGATATGCCTTTTAAATAATGGGCTCTTAGACAAACAAGACACCCCTTTCTCAATGTTACCAAAAGGTTATGAAATTTAACATTACCTTAAGAATGTATTGCTTCAATGTGAACAGAATATTAATACCCTAGTTTTGCCGACGAAAAAATAATTTTATGGCAAAGAAAATATTCGTTTTTATAACAGTTATGTTTGTTGGTAAGTTGTTCGCACAGTCAGATTCCTTGAAGAGGGCGATTTCACAAATAGATCAAACAAACCAGAAACAAAAAGAATGGTACGAAAACATTCAAATTAGAGGTTATGTTCAGACTCGTTACAATCGATTGTTAGAAACAAACCCAGATTTAAAGTGTGAGCAATGCGATAAATCTTGGGGTGATAACGGAGCGTTTTTCATTCGTCGTGCACGGATCATATTTTTTGGTCAAATTTCAAAAAGAGTTTATTTCTACATTCAGCCTGATTTCGCTTCATCAGCCGGCACAACTGGTCATGTCGCACAGTTGAGGGATGCATATTTTGACTTGGGATTAGATAAAAACAATGAGTTCAGAATTCGACTTGGTCAAAGTAAGGTGCCATTTGGTTTCGAAAATATGCAGTCGAGTCAAAACAGATTGCCGCTAGACCGGGCGGACGCCCTGAATAGTGCCGTTACAAATGAACGAGATCTAGGTGCTTTTTTCTATTGGGCGCCGAAAGGCACGAGAACTTTATTGTCATCCCTTGTTCGAGATGGTTTGAAGGGTTCTGGTGACTATGGGGTTTTTGCTTTTGGCGCTTACAATGGTCAAACTGCCAATCAAACGGAAAGAAATAACAATCTTCATTTTGTATCGAGATTGAGTTGCCCCATTAAAATTAAAAATCAGATAATTGAGCCTGGAATTCAGGCGTACAGCGGTCAATTTACACTCCTTAGCACGTCTTCGGGAGTGAAAAAAAATGAAAAGTCCACCTATTTGGATGAGCGGGTGGCCGGCACCTTTGTTTTGTATCCAAAGCCTTTTGGTATTCAAGCTGAATATAATATAGGCCAAGGTCCACAATTCAACAAAGACACAGATTCTATCGAGATTAGAAATTTAAAGGGCGGCTATATCACGATGTCTTACTTGATCAAAACAGCGAAGCAAACTATTATTCCATTTGTGCGTGGACAATATTATGATGGCGGTAAAAAGCATGAATTAGATGCCAGAAGTTACAAGGTGAATGAGTTCGAGATTGGTGTTGAGTGGCAACCTCACAAAACATTCGAGTTGGTTGCAATGTATACGATATCAAGAAGAAGGTTCGAAGACTTTGAAAAACAGGACAATTTTCAATCAGGAAGACTGCTTAGATTACAGGCCCAAATCAACTTCTAGCTTAAGGTTTAAAATTTTGTACATCAATTTCCACCTCGATTTCATAGTCGGGGTGTTTTTTGTGAAGAAAAACGATCAAGTTATTGATGACACTGTTGTCTGAGCCCTCACGAAGCTTGAATGTCAGCTCTCGAACAAATTTATTGTCATCCAGTGCAAATTCAACGCCGACAAGTTCGGCCATTTCTTTCCCTTGATAGGAAACAATATTTCCTTCAATAGTGAATCCTTCTGTAGAAACATTTCGGGTAACAGAACATGCGAAAAGCACAAGTACAGAACAAACGGTAAGAAGTTGTTTCATGTTTTTTGTTGTAAAACTACATCGTCCTATAGCAGACCAATGTTAACGTTGTATTAAGTTCAGATGAAATAATTCTCACACCTTCTGTTTCATTTTATCAATGAAGACATAAAACCCATGAGAAGAACGTACCTTTGTTGTGTGAATCAAATGACAGTCATTCAGGACACCATCTGCGCATTGGCAACCCCAAACGGAACAGGAGCCATAGCACTGATCAGAGTTTCCGGTCCACAATCCTTGGCGGTTCTGGGGAGTATATTTTCCAAAAAGTTAGCGAATGTTTCTTCTCATTCTGTTCATTTCGGAACGGTCCATGATTCCAAAGGTGAGCTAATTGATGAAGTACTAGTAACTGTTTTTCATTTAGGAAAGAGCTTTACAGGTGAGGAAAGCGTAGAAATCTCTTGCCATGCCTCACCGTTTATTCAGCAGCAGATTCTACAAGTGTTATCCGTAAATGGGTGTCGTTTGGCCGAGCCGGGGGAGTTTACCATGCGTGCATTTATGAATGGCAAGCTCGATCTTTCACAGGCAGAGGCGGTGGCCGATTTGATTGCTTCACAGTCAAGACAGGCACACAATGTTGCCCTTAAACAATTGCGTGGAGGCTTTTCATCGGAATTAAAGACCTTGCGTGAGCAGCTGATCCATTTCGCTTCATTGGTTGAGTTGGAGCTCGACTTTGCAGAAGAGGATGTGGAATTCGCAGACCGGTCAGAATTGAAAGCATTGGTCACCGAAGTGATCCGCATCGTAAACCGTTTGGCAGCATCCTTCGAATTGGGCAATGCCATCAAGAACGGAGTGCCTGTGGCTATAGTTGGTGCGCCGAATACCGGTAAAAGCACCTTGCTCAATTGTCTGTTGGGCGAAGATCGGGCAATTGTGAGCAACATTGCCGGTACTACAAGAGATGTAATCGAAGAAACGCTGAATTTGGATGGGATCCTTTTTCGGCTCATAGACACAGCGGGAATTCGTGAAGGCGCAGAGGAGATCGAGGCACTGGGGATCGAACGGTCGAGAGAAAAAATCCGTCAAGCCAGCATAGTGCTTTGTCTGGAGGAGGCAAACAACAATGTTGCCTTACAAAATGTAGTTGTGTGGGCAAAGGAGCTACGGTCTGCCCATCCTGATAAAAAAATACTGGTAGTTGCTAATAAAATTGACCAAAGTGACGATTCAGAACAGCTCTCCGATTTGCAGATCAGTGCCAAGGAGGGGCTGGGGATAGATGCATTAAAGAAGCGACTTGTGGCTGAGGTTACCGGAGACTTCAACTTGAGCGATGAAACAATTGTTTCCAACGCACGTCATCACGCAGCCCTTCTGAGTACAGCCAGGGAATTACAAAAAGCATTAAATGGTCTGGAAACAGGTGTCTCTGCCGATTTTGTGGCCATGGATATTCGTTCTGCCATGCGATATCTGGGCAACATTACCGGACAAATCGATGTCGACACAGATATCCTCGGAACGATATTTTCTAAGTTCTGTATCGGGAAGTAAAGCCATTAAACCCCTCAAAAGTGAATTTTCCGAAAGGTATTGTGCCTTATTTGTACCTTGAAAGCATTGTATTTTTGTAAAGCCTTGTAAATAAATTTAATAGTTAATTAATTATACACCCCCAATATGGCAGCTAAGCCACCTGAATAACCTTCACCCATAGCTTCAAAATACCACTGGCTTTCATATCTATATACTCTTCCAATTTGAACTGAATCTGAACCAGAGAATTGAGAATTCAGAGAATATCGACATAATTTCTCGCCAGAATCCCTATTTTCAATTCGAATAAAAGCATTGTCAATCATGCCAAAATGAAGACCTTTTTCTGCAGCTTTGTGAATGGTTACAACAAAAATCATCTGAGAAATTTGATTATCCACATGATTCAGGCTAATATTGATTACCTCGTCATCACCTTCACCTAAAGTATTATCACCCAAATGAACCACCGAACCATCTTGGCTGTTTAAATTATTAAAAAAAACGAAAAAACCGTTGGCTGGAATCTTGAAATTATCATTTATCATAAATACAGACACATCGCAATCTATACCATAAGACTCATTAGAATCCCACCCTAAACCAACATGAATATTTGTTAATCCCGGCGCTATTTTTTCTAGTGAGATAGCATCTCCTTTTTCTAAGTTTATTTCCATGAATAGTACTTTTTAATGGAGGAATTTAACAATTTTTTCAATTTTGATAATATAGATTTCACCTATTGATCTCCACTTAATTGCATTGTATTAATTTTTAATTAATCAACGGAAGTGAATTTTGCGTTAACAACAAAGAATTCATCATCAGTGAATACTAATCCTAAAAGAGAGGTAGACCTCGTCGTTATTTCTGATCTTCATCTTGGCACCTATGGAAGTCGGGCAGAGGAATTAAACGCCTATTTGAAAACCATTAAGCCTAAAACGCTCATTTTAAATGGAGACATTATCGATATCTGGCAATTTAATAAAAGGTATTTTCCGCAGTCCCATTTAAAAGTCGTCAAACGCATCACCTCTTTAGTTTCGGAAGGAGTTGAAGTCTATTACATCACCGGAAACCACGACGAAATGCTACGAAAATTCAAGGGATTTAAAGTCGGATCTTTTCAAATCGTGAACAAAGTTATACTGGAGCTCGATGGTAAAAAGACTTGGTTTTTTCATGGAGATGTGTTTGATGTGACAATGAAACATTCTAAGTGGTTGGCAAAACTGGGAGGTAAAGGGTACGATCTGCTTATTTTGATTAATACCATGGTAAACTGGATCATTTCCCGATTTGGAGGTGAAAAATTATCCTTTTCCAAAAAGATCAAAGACAATGTAAAGAGTGCCGTAAAATTCATTAATAATTTCGAGGAAATTGTTGCTGAAATTGCCGCTGAACAAGGATTTCACGCCGCAGTTTGTGGTCATATCCATCAACCGGCTACAAAAATATTAACTACGAAAGAAAGTCAGGTGTTGTATTTAAATTCAGGGGACTGGGTTGAAAACTGCACTTCGCTGGAGTATCACAACGGTTCATGGAAGCTCTACCGATTTTCAGAAGACCATGAGGCCAATAATAATCTTAAAAACGATTTGGATCTGGAATATTCCATCCCGAATAACAAAGAACTCTTTGGTGAATTATTGAAGGAATTTAGTTTAAATCATCTGTCCACTTGATGCGCGCTTTGTATGCATTTCCGGGAACTGGTTTTGGTCATATTTCTCGGGCACGTGAATTTGTCCCGATCTTGAATGAATACTGTGACCTCGACGTTTTGATCAGCGGTCCGAACCGCCACCTTGAACAACCATTTGACGTTCGTTATCGCATGGAGGGACTTACTTTTTTTGCGGGAGAGAACGGAGGTATTAACTTTTGGAAAACATTCAAGGACAACAGCATTATTCGCGTCTCAAATGAGATTAAATCTCTCAATCTGGATAAATACGATCTCGTTATTAGCGATTTTGAACCCATATCTGCGTTTGCCGCCAAACGACAACGGCACCCCAACAGCATTGAGCTTAGTCACCAATGTGCTGTGATGCATCATGCTTCTCCTAAACCTGATAAACGGGACCTTCTGGGAAAATACATAATGCAGCATATCTGTCCGCTTGAAAAGAAGATCGGATTTCATTTCTGGTCTTACGACAAAGATGTTTACACCCCTGTCATTCGTAAAGAGATAAGAAATTTAACTCCCGAGAACAGAGGCCACTATTGTGTTTATCTTCCGGCTTATAGTCCGGCATATCTTCAAAAGATTTTATCCGCCATCCCTGAAGTTAAGTGGCACATCTTCTCACAAAAAGTACAATGTTACAAACAAACTGGGAACTGTATTTTTTACCCGGCCGATCATTTACTGTTTCTGGAGAGTTTTACTTCCTGTGAAGGCATTCTTTGTGGGGCGGGATTCGAAACTCCAGCTGAGGCGCTTTACATGGGTAAAAAATTATTGGTCATTCCAATGAAAAACCAGTACGAACAGCAATGTAATGCTGAAGCATTGAGACAATTTGGCGTAGATATATTGCCACATTTAACAGCTAAGGAACTTTTGTTTTTGCGTAAATGGCTATCTGTTAAAATGGCGGTGAGGATTCCATATGCAAATAGAAGTGAGGAAATAATCACATCTCTACTGAATTGCTCCGCTGTGGAAGCCTCAAAGAATTTGACGCTGTCCGAGGTCTTGGTATAAATTTCCCAAAAACATTAACAAGTATTTAATCTTCTTTTAAGTGAGAGATAATCTTTATGCGCTCTTTGATTAATATATCTACATGACTTTTGTGACCATAAAATATGTTTTATGAAAAGATTTGCACTTTCGTTCGCTCTAATTACATTGTCTGGTCTCTGTTCTTTGGCTCAATCAGTGATCACACAATGGAATTTTAATTCCATTGTTAATGATGCCACTACTTCTACAGGGGTAATCACCCCATCGGTTGGCTCAGGGTTATTCACCGGAGTTGGGGGGATTACTCAGAGTTTTGCCACAGGAAATTCTGCCGACCCAAATACAACTGATAATTCTGGTTGTCAAACTACAAATTACCCACCATCAGCGACCAATCCGAAAACAGCAGGAGTTCAATTCGATATACCAACCACTGGGTATAATAGAGTAATTTTCGAATGTTATCAAAGGCTGAGTAATTCTGCGGCTAATACATGGGTTCTTCAATATACGTTAGACAATACCGGGGTTAGTACTGGTGGTACAGTTGTGTGGATAGATGCCACAACGTACACTGTTACTCCGGCGGCAACTGGGACAGGAGACACTTGGTATTTCAGAAGTCATGATTTTTCCTCTGTAACGGCATTAGGAAATAATCCAAATGCAGCTTTCCGAATTGTTTCAAATTTCGACCCTGTAACTGGTAATTATTTGGCGGCTAAATTGGGAAATACATACGCAACAAGCGGTGCCACTAGATTTGATTTGGTAACCCTTCGAGAAGCGCCTGGGACTGCCTCAATATTGGCTGCAAACAACTATCAGGCTGTATCTGAGTCTTCGGGCATTGTCAATGTCCCTGTGAACTATTCAAATGGAAACAACGCTGTGGCTTTAGTTGCCGTCACCCTTGTAAGTTATTCCTCTGTCCTAGCGGATCAAGACATTGTTTTCAACGATACGCTTACAATTCCTGCCCTTACGAATGGCACTGTTAATTTGAGTGTGACAATTAATCAAGATACCGAAGCAGAACGAACAGAAACCGCAATACTGAAACTATCCGTATTAAACAATGCAAATGTCTCAACAACTGATAATTATGTGATACTCTACATCAAAGACGATGATTATGTTGCTCCAGTGCCAACGAATGAGATCAAGCTCCAATTACTAGGTAGCTTCTCAAATGGTACGGCAGGAACAAATTCAGCAGAAATAGTAGCCCATGATCCAACCGTTCAACGACTATATGTAGCCAACAGTGTTGGTTCAAAATTAGACATTATCAATTTCAGTAATCCCACATCACCACAGCTTATTAATAGTGTTGCTATGGCTCCCTATGGCAATATTAATTCTGTTACAGCGTATAATGGTTTTATTGCATTGGCTATTGAAAGTATTCCTGCCCAAGGCAATGGCTCAGTGGTTATTTTAGATGCCAATGGTAACTTTATAAATCAAGTAACAGTTGGTGTGATGCCAGACATGATAACGTTCAATAATGGGCATACTAAATTATTTACAGCTAATGAGGGCGAGCCGGCAGCAACGTACTCTTCTGATCCTTTGTTAAACAGCGACGAACTCGTTGATCCGAAAGGAACAGTGTCTATCATAGATCTTACGCCAGGTTATGCATCGCTTACAAATTCCAATGTAACAACCATCAACTTTGACTCATTTAATGGTCTAGACGCTGAATTACGCGATCTCGGAGTAAGAATATTTTCTTCAGCCGCAAGTGTTTCTCAAGATCTGGAGCCCGAATACATAACTATTTCTGAAGATGACTCAAAGCTCTATGTTTCGCTTCAGGAAAACAATGCTATGGCTATTATCGACGTAGCCAGTGCCTCTGTTGATTCAATTGTTCCGCTTGGGTATGCCGATTATTCATCTGGAAATGGAATGGATGCTTCTGATCAAACGACTGGACAAATCCTAATAACATCCCTGCCAATCAAAGGAGCATACATGCCAGACGCCATTAAATATGCTAATATCGGAGGTAACGGCTTTGTATTTAGCGCTAATGAGGGTGATTCAAGAGAATTTGGATCTGTGGTAGACGCCGCACGGATTAATACTCTTTCTCTAGATTCAACCACTTTTCCGGATCAGCACATTCTTAAAAATAATAAGTTTCTTGGCCGTTTAAGTGCACTGAGATTTTCAGAGGACTCCGATGGCGATGGAGATATTGATGAGTTACATGCAATGGGAAGCAGATCTTATTCTGTATGGAACGCTCAGACAGGAGAGCTTGTTTTTGATTCCAAAGACCTGATCGAACGAATCATTTCCCAAACCCCGCCTTTTGCGAGCATTTTTAATGCTTCCAATTCTACCGGCACACCCTCTTTGAAGAATCGAAGTGATGATAAGGGTCCGGAGCCGGAGGGAATTACCCATTCGTTTTTTAATGGACACCACTATCTTTTTGTGAGTCTTGAACGTATCGGGGGAGTAATGATTTTCAATGTTGATAACCCTTCTGCTCCTTATTATGTGGGATATGTGAATAACCGCAATACGACCTCGAGTGGTCCGGATCTTGGCCCTGAGGGTATCATCTTCATCGAAGCGGAAAATTCACCAACAGGACAACCACTGCTTTTATTGGCAAATGAAGTAAGTAGCACACTTTCCATCTATGCGGTAAAAACTTGTGCTGAACTTGCAGGAGCGAACATAGAATCTAATACCAACGCCATATGTGCAGGCGATTTTCTTACCCTTCAGATTGTAGGATCTTCCGGTACCGAAATACAGTGGTTTAAGGACGGTTCTATCATCAATGGTGCAACGTCGAACACATTAAACGTAAATGAAACCGGAGCATATTATTTATCACTTCAAAGCGATTTGCATGCCTGTATTGATACGACTGATGAATTCTTAGTGACTGTTTATCCACTTCCACAGGTTACAACGTCTGCAAGTGATAACACTATTTGCTCGGGAGATTCTGTGGCTTTGTTTGTAGCCGGAGCAGTTACGTATACATGGGAGAATAATGGAGTGTTCGAGAATAATTATTTCTTTCCAGATTTAAGCGAAACATACACTGTCGTTGGAACAGATATTAATGGTTGCACAAGTTCCTCAAGCATATTGGTAACGGTCAATGAAAAACCTAATGTTCTTGCCAATGTAAGTGATACTGAGGTTTGTGAAGGCCAAAATGTACTCTTCTACGGTTCGGGCGCTCAAATATACACTTGGAATAATAGTATCGTGAATGGTGTTTCCACAAACAACGTTCAATCTGGAATTTATCAAGTTGTTGGTACTGATTTAAATGGTTGCTCAGATACCGCACAGGTTAGCCTCTTGGTAAATCTGAACCCTGATTTTCAATTAGCCAATGACACCCTTGTTTGTGAAAGTCATCTGCCAATAGAGCTCTCAGGCCCTGCTGGATACACTGGGTACTTTTGGAGTAACGGTAGCGGCACGATCAATACGGAAATAAATTATGAAGGGTTATTTACACTTACAGTTACTGATGCAAATGGATGTGAGGGTTCAGATGAAATTTTTGTAACTGTCGACGGATGTCTAGGGTTAGAAGAAACTAATCTTTCCAAGCTAACAGTATTTCCAAATCCAACGGATAATATTATTATCGTTTCAAGCGCAATAAAAGGGAAGTATGAACTTTTAGATCTATTAGGAAAGGTTGTCCTTGAGGGCTTGAAAGATGAGGAAATCATCGTTTTTTCTCTAGAACATCTGCCGCAAGGTATGTATACCTGCAGGGTCTCAGATCCTAATTCTATGCAAGAAATGAAAGTGGTGAAATACTAATGGTAACTCGACGCAAAATCAAAGGGGCTGAATTCAATCAGCCCCTTTTTTATTTCCAAAAAACCAGTTTTTCGCTATTGAAGTTTTGTTGCTGATTTTTATTCACATTGTCACCATTGAAGCGTTTTACTCTATGAAATTCCAGATTCAAACAGGAGATATTTTCTAAATAAAATCAGATTGCTCTGTGTTTTACTTCTCTTCAAACAATCCGTCCCAAATCTCATCTACGTGTTTAATAGCATGTTTTAAAGGCATAGCCTTCCACACCCCATTTGTTACCTCTGCAAGGCCAATGCGGTGAAGCTTCTGTAGGGCATCGTGAATATCAAAATCGATGTCGCTTTCGAATTCAGACCTAAACCACTCTTCGATGTTCGTATCCAGAGAAGCTGCATCGGATCCCTCCGGCGAACCGAATAAAAAGCAATACACAAGAAGCGTTTCTTTGATCTCTTCCTCTTCAGAGGCATCTAGTAAGGAATGAAATGCTCCGCTGTTGTTTCCTAGATTTTTGAAATACAAGCTGTCTGTAAGCAGCTTCTGATATTCACTTTTCTTGGTTTGATATTCTCCGTATTGTTTGAAAATATAGGCCCCTAGCGCTGCTAAGATTGCGCCACTTTGGATCAGAGTAGTTTTAATTCCCTCAATCGAGGAAACATTGTTGCTTGCATAGGCCTCATTGATTTTACCGAGCGCGGGGATAACCTTTGCTGTAATAATTGGAACGCCTCCACCAATTGCCGGTACCCACAAGAGCAATTTGTCCTTCGTCGACATGCGTGGCTCTGCATTTGGGAAAATAGTTTCGATGTCATTCACGGGCACCCGCTTAAATACCTTTATCACAATGGTATTCGGAGCAAAAACAAGTTCATCTACATTTTCTTTTTTTGCACGGAAATGCTCCGCTTCATTGTAATGCAAATACAACACAACGCGGTCATAATATTCGAGCTCAATCTCTTTTTTCCAAAAGATCCACTTCTTGATCGTCTCCTTTCCTTTAGTTCGCCCTCTGGCAAAAAGCTTATATTCCTTAAAGTCATTGAAGTCAATGTAGAGCTTCAACCCGACCAGGTCTGACGAATTGAAAGATTTTTCAATGGTCTCCCGGTCTATTTCTTCAAAGTTACCTCTGAACAAAATTTCGTTGAAGGATGTGCGGAACTCTTCCAAACCTTCTTTTGTCTCGAAAAACTGTCGTTCGGTCGCCAATCTATCTGGATCAAATTGTGCGTAGTTTAGTTTTAGTTTTTTATTGAATGCAAATGAATCGTAATGAAAAAAATGCTCGAGCCTCGTGAACAAAACTTTGAACAGATCTTTTTCGTCGTTTGCCTCTATCTTTTTTGCGATTAGTTTCTCCAGGATTTGCTCGCTGCTCGCTGGAATAAATTTTTCTTTTGTCATAATGGAAAATAGCAGTCAATAATTTCAGTGCAAATTAAGCAATCAATTTTATACATTTTTGGAGACAACTTAAATTTTCAGAGGGGAATCAGTAAATTATGTGCTTATTCGGTCGACCGATGATTTGAAATTCAAGTGTGCTGAAGATGAAAGTATTTCGTATTTTAGTCTCCATAAATAAATCAAGATTATGAGCTTAAAGTTATTTATTCTAACTCTTATTCTTTTTCCCGCTACTACTTTTGTTTTTGCACAGGTTGCTGACAAAACGTATGAAAAATTTGATTTTGTTCAGGGAAACAAAGTGTTGTTTGAAGATAATTTTCTGGAAGAGTCACTCAATGAAATACCCTCGTATTGGGAGGTTGGACAGGGCCGGGCAGAGGTTTCTAAAATTGGAACAGATATGTGCTTGGGTTTATTGAACAATGCGCGAGTTTCGCCAAGAAAAAAAGGAAGTTATTCCGTACAGGATAAGCTCACTTTTGAATTTGATTATTTGTTCCGGGGAAATTCTTCCTCATGGAAAAAAGTTCTCCAGGATGGATGGGGGGGACAGCTGGACATTCAATTTGTTTCTGAAAAGGAATGGCAAAACGATGGAGGATCGGAAATGACTGAAAAATTAGGTGATTTCATGCAGAGCATTGTGATAAAATCTGAAGGAGTAGTCACATTTAACGGGTTTACAGGCACATACTCCGCTGGAGAGAAAGATTCGGATGTTGACCTTCCCGCTGACCTCATCGATAAATGGGTTCATGTATCCATTGCGATAAACAAACGTTCTTTGAAAGTTTATTTGAATGCGCAACGTGTATTGAATGCACAAATTTCTGCAGGAGACATCTACACCTTTCAGATCAATGCGGACCAAGTCTCGGAAGGAGAAGACGGCTACCAGTCATATATTAAGAATGTTCGCATTGCCGAGGGAGGCGCTGATCCATACAAGTTGCTGACTTCAAATGGAAAATATATTGCCCGTGGAATCACCTTCGATGTTGGCAAGTCCACTATTCGTCCGGAAAGTTTCGGTGAATTGAACGGGATTGCTACCTTGATGAAAAACGATGCTACGTTAAAGTTCGAGATCGGAGGCCATACAGACAGCGACGGGGAAGAGTCTGCTAACATTAAATTGTCTCAAGAGCGTGCCGATGCGGTAAAAAAGAAGCTCACAGAATTGGGCGTGGAAGCCTCACGGTTAACAACTAAAGGCTACGGTGAAGGCAAGCCTTTCAACGATAACTCATCTCCTGAAAACAAAGCGAATAACAGGAGGGTAGAGTTTGTTAAGATTTAGAAAGAAGTAATGCCCGCGTATTTGTTAGGTCTACATGCTCTAAGTCTCTTTAACATCTATTTGGAGTTGTTTTTTTACCAACTCATAAAGCCAGTTAATGCAGATAATCGATGACATAAATATTCGTGTAATTTCAGGCACCAGGATCGGTATCTGGGATTGGAATGTTCAGACAGGAGAAACCCTTTTTAACGAGCGATGGGCGGAAATAATAGGATACACACTGGAAGAGCTTCAGCCAATCAGTATTGAGACATGGATGAAGCACGCTCATCCCGAAGATCTGGAATGGTCTAACAAGCTTTTGAATTCGCACTTCAGCGGAGAAACTAGCTACTATGATTGTCAGGCACGCATGCGTCACAAAGATGGCCATTGGGTGTGGGTCCACGACCGTGGAAAAGTGTTTGAATGGGACAAGGAGGGGAGGCCCTTAAGAATGTGTGGTTCCCATATTGATATTACCGAGCAAAAAGAACAGGAGCTGAATCTAAAGAAAGCGTTGGAGGAGAAAGAAGTCCTCTTAAGCGAGGTCCATCACCGAGTAAAAAACAATCTTCAGTTAGTTAAGAGTATTGCCCGCTTGAAGCAGGTCAATGGACACATTGCGATCAGTGAGGTAGAAGAGAGTATTAATGCCATTGCATCAGCACATGAGGCGGTGTACAGATCTGCTGACTTTGAGCACATTGACGTTAGAGATTATATTCAAAAGATTGTTTCATCTATTTTAATTGGGCAAAACATTAAATTTCAACTTCATGCCGCTCCCATCAGTCTGGATATCAACAGACTTATACCGGTTGGACTGATTGTTATGGAATGTGTAGGGAATAGCATAAAACATGCGTTTCAAGACGTACGAACAGCAGAGAATATGCTTAAAATAGAAATCAATGAAACTGAACAGTCTGTTCGAATTAATGTGCGCGATAACGGAGTTGGTTTTCACCCTTCAGTCTTGAATCAAAAGAATAGAGAATCAGGGTTTGGTATTCAAATTCTTCGGTCACTAACCGATCAATTGGAAGGGGAAATTGAGTTCTTAAATGATGGCGGGGCATGTGTTGAACTTAAAATTCCGATAAATTGATGTACAAATCGCTTAAAGCTATTTTCATAATTGGAATTGTCTTTTCAATGGGTATCACTTTTGCACAAGATTCTGACAGTCTTCCACTCAATAAATACCGATTTCTTGCATCACACAACAGTTACAAAAAGAAGCCGGATCCCTCCATTCTGAAATTTCTTACACATTTTAAACGGCATTTGAGTGGTGATCTAGATCCTATTCAGATGGATTATGGCCATGAATCTCTGACCACACAGCTCGATTCTTTTAATATTCGTGGATTTGAAATCGACTTATATTATGATCCTCAAGGCGGGAAATACCGCAAACGAAGAGTAAACTTATTCGTGCGGGGTTTGAAACAACGCTCAAAAGATACACTACTTCAGTCTCCTGGTTTCAAGGTGTTGCATATCGCAGATGTAGATTACGAGAGTAATTACACGACCTTCCGTCAGGTGTTGGATGAGCTTAATGCTTGGAGCGAAAACCATAAACAGCACTCCCCACTGTTCATCAATCTTGAGCTTAAAACAGCAACTCCAGGGAATTACTCGAGGTTCCTTCGTTTACTGGGCTTTAAAAAAGCAGTCCCATTTTCAGAGAATGCCATGCTTGCGTTGGATGAGGAGTTGAAGGTGGCATGGAAAAATAACCCCAAAAAACTGTTCACACCTGAAAGACTTCAGGGCAACTTTAAATCGATTTCTGAGCGCCTAGACAGTATCGGATGGCCAACACTTAGGGAATCAAGCGGAACAGTATTTTTTATTCTTGATGGTGATCCTACTCAAAAGTATTCTACGGTTAAAAACCGACCAATGTTTGTCTACGGTCCGCCGGGGGGAGACCAAACGGCCTTCGTAATAAAAAACGACCCGATTGGAAATGAAGCTGAAATTTTTGAGTTGACACAAAAATACATGGTTCGTACTCGTTCGGATGCAGGAACAATTGAGGCACGATCAAGCGATTACAGTAGGTTCCGGTCTGCATGGCAGAGTGGCGCGCAAATTATTTCGACAGATTACTATCGCGCAGATCCCAAACTAAGTGATTTTTACATTCAACTGGATAGAAAAGACCTAATTGAAAAAAAACAATAGTATATTTTTAAGATTTTAACGTAAATTAGCCCTTCAAGAACAGCCTGTGACCAAAACTATGCTTCGAAAACTACTTGTCCTTATTGCTGTTGTACCTCCAATGATTCTCTTATCACAAGGGTTTCAGGTAAATTTTCAAGGACAGAAACAACAGGGGATGGGTTGCGCAGGGTCCGCCTTGTTTCAGGATGGAGCAAGCATATTCTATAATCCCGGATCTACTGGTTTCTCTGAACAAAATTCGGTGAATGCAGCAATGACAGACGTCTTTGCGAATGTGCTTTATGTGGATTCTCTTACCGGACAAGGTTACCGAACCGAAAACCCTGTGGGCACGCCCTTTTCGCTGTATGCCCTGTTCCAGTGTAAAAAATTCTCCCAATTAAAATATGGCCTTGGAATTTACACGCCTTTTGGCAGTACGGTTCAATGGGAGGACAACTGGATTGGTCGTTTTGCGCTAACCCGATTGGAGCTTAAGGCAATTTTTATACAACCAACTCTTGCATACAGATTTAATGAACATGTGAGTATAGGTGTCGGACCTCTTGTGAGTGTCGGTAGAGTCAATCTTCAAAAGGACCTGCCTGTTCAATTTGCGGATGGCACGTATGGTCAAGCAGAACTTTCAGGAAAAGCAATAGGGTATGGATACAATGCTGGGATGCATGTGAAGCTCAATGATAAGTGGGCACTGGGATTGACCTACCGTTCTAAAGTGCGAATGTCCCTTCCCGATGGCGAGGTGAACTTTACGGTTCCAGAAGCTCTTAGTGCCAATTTCCCTGATAGTACATTTACTTCTGCCCTGCCTTTGCCCAGCGTTACAACACTTGGGGGTTCTTACACGCCGAATGATAAGCTTGCTTTTGTGCTTGATGTGAATTATGTGGGGTGGAGAATTTATGATACTCTCGCGTTCGACTATGCAAAAAACACTTCATCTCTCGTTGATACGAAATCCCCCAGAAATTACAAGAATATCTTTGCATTTAGGGGAGGCATGTCCTACGAATTATTTGATGAAATGGACATAAGAATTGGGGGAGGCTTTGGGTATTCACCTGTTCAGAATGGATACGTCACTCCGGAAACACCCGACAAAAACCGGTTTTATGGAACACTTGGATGGACTTATCGTTTTGGAGCCCATTTCTCTATGGATGTTTCAGTGTACTACACGCAACTCAAGCGGGGCGATCGGAATCTTGAAACGAATTTAGCAGGAACGTTTACTACAAAGGCAATTGCCCCGGGATTTTCATTGGTTTACACATGGTAAGAAAAAGTTTACTCGCATTGGTTATTCTTGGGATGGCGGTTTCGTGTAAGCCCAAATATGAATCCCCTGAAATCAGTGCCGGAGAGATTGATCCCGCTCGCTTCGTTATGATCGGAGGCTCCCAGGTAGCAGGATACAGCGATGATGCGCTCACATTCGATGGTCAGGAAAATTCACTTGCTGCGCTCATCGCAGGACAGCTCTCAAAAGTAGGGGGCGGAACATTCAATCAACCATTGGTTTCTGAATCCTCTGTTGGTGTGAGCTTGACGGGCCTGTCCGTGCTTCAATTAGGATACAAAACGGACTGCGAGGGAACTTCTTCTCTTTCTCCTGTACGCAAAGCTTCAACTGGTGATCTATCTATCTGGAATGAATTACTTTACTCAAGCTCTTCTCATTTTGGCAACTATGGCGTGCCAGGAGTGCGCTTGGATCAACTTCAACTACAGGGGCTTTCAGCAAGTAATGCTTTCTTTTCGCGTTTTGCATCTTCAGCTACAGCGTCAATAATCGACGATGCGTTAAGCGCAGACCCAACGTTTTTCGCCCTTTTTGCAGGATTGGATGAGCTTATCGCGTATGCAAAATCGGGGGCAACTCTCGGTGTACTGCCTTCCACTGCAGAGTTCTCCTCCGCTTACGAGGCTGTATTATCGACTCTTACGTCGAATGGAGCTAAAGGTGTGATTGCTACCTTGCCGGATGTTACAAAAATGCCTTATTTCACGACTATTCCATACAATGGACTTGCGCTAACTTCTGAAAATGCAGATGACCTCACGTTACTCAATAATATTTACAATCCTTTAGGGTATTATTTTGATTACGGCAACAACCCATTTATGGTAGTGGATTCTACTGCTAATTTTGTGGCTGTCAGACAAGCAATGCCGGGAGAATTACTTTCATTGGCGATTGCGCTTGACTCGGTGAAGTGCCATCAGATGGGTGTGCTCTATCCTTTTAGAGATGAATTTGTTTTGGATCATTTAGAGTTGAATGTGCTGCGAGCTCAAATTAAAAATTACAATGCCGCCATTCGTTCCCTATCAGATCAATTTAACCTTGCATTGGTCGAATCGGAGGAGTTTTACACCTCCTTGAGTGACGGCTTTGTATATAACGGGGTAACTATGAGCTCAAAATTTGTTTCCGGGGGCGCGTATTCTCTGGATGGCATCCAATTAAATGCTCGCGGAAATGCACTTTTGGCAAATGCATTTTTTACTGCGATGAATTTGAAATACAAGTCTAAAATCCCGATCTTGAATCCAATGGAATTCAATGGTCCGATATTCCCTTAATTTTAATCTAAGAATCATGAAAAACATCTACTTAGTTCTATCTCTGGTTATCACAGGAGCCGTGTTTGCTCAGAATCCCTGTGCCAATGGCAGGTATGCCTCAAATGTGTATTCTACAATAACTACCACGAGCAATGTAACTTATGGGCAGAATACTTCATGGAGTGGTTCTAATACTGTATTGAAAATGGATATTTATGAACCACAAGGTGATACGGCAACTAAAAGACCCCTTATTCTTTGGGTCCATGGCGGAAGCTTTATCGGTGGTTCGAAAACAGATCCGGATGTATTGGCATGGTCACAGGATTTTGCGAAGAAGGGATATGTTTGCGCAAGTATTGACTACCGTCTGGGGTTTTTCCCGATTGATTCTGCTAATGCGGTGAAAGCTGTTGTTCGTGCGGTACAGGATTTAAAAGCAGCCATTCGATTTTTCTACAAGGATCGTTCAACAACCAATACCTACAAGATCGATACGAATCACGTGTACGTGGGTGGAAGCTCTGCTGGTGCAATTACCTCTCTTCATGTGGCATACCTCGATCAGGAATGTGAGGTATCAGATTACCTAAGCGCAAGCACCATTACAAACTTAGGCGGACTTGAGGGTAACAGTGGAAATCCGGGCTATTCCACTACTGTTAAAGGGGTGTTGAATGGATGTGGAGCTCTGGCGCGTTACAGCTGGTTGGAAGCCGGAGATGTTCCCGTTTGTTCAGTGCATGGAACCGATGATGGGACGGTAAAATACAACCGTGGTATTGTGAATCCCGGTACACCTTTAATGTATTTGGACGGAAGTAGAATGGTCCATGAAAGAGCATGTGCGGTAGGAGTGGAAAATAAATTCTTCACCTTCGCAAATGCACCCCATGTACCGTATGTTGGCAACGCTGCTTACATGGACACAACGATTAATTTTTTCCGCGATTTTATGCTTGATCGTCTAGGATGCACCGACCCAGCTCTCCAGCCTGAAAATGCGTGGTTGGAATCCGCAACACTTTATGCAATCAATTATTGTGATGGAACTCCTGTAAATGAGGTTTGTTCATCAACGACATCACTTACTGAGCAAACTATTTATGGAATGGAAGTTTATCCGAACCCGGCGAAAACAGAAATCCATTTGAATTGGGGTGTAAAAACAACTATGAACATTCAAGTTTTGGACGTGATGGGGAGAATAGTTCTGGAAACAATTGTCTATGGAGACAAAGCAATGCTTTTATCAAACACATTGAATTCTGGAAATTATTTGGTTCGACTGTCTGAGAACGGAGGCAAAAGCATCACTAAAAAACTCATAATTGAATGATCAGATTTGTAGTTTTTCTCATTCTGAATTTCGGAGCCCTCGGTTTGGGGGCTTTTTTAATGGGGTCGAACCCCGGAGAAAATGAATGGTACCAAGCATTGAATAAAGCCCCGTGGACTCCTCCGGGTTGGGTTTTTGGGGCCGCATGGACGTTTATAATGGTAAGTTACAGTGTCTTTTTAACAGTATCATTCAAGTCAAATGATAAATTCGTTTTTCTGCTTTTATTTGTTGCGCAATGGTTTCTGAATATCCTTTGGAATCCATTATTTTTTAAGTATCATCTTACGTTTATGTCATTCATCGAAATCACAATATTATTTGGGGTTTTACTGATCAATTTATTCATTGTTAAAGGCTACCGTTTGGTTTTTCTTATGCCTTATTTATTGTGGTTGCTCATTGCAATTTCGCTTAATGGGTATGTACTATTGAAAAATTAACTTTGTAAATCGTTAATAAAGGCAACCAAGTGTTGATAAACTCGTCTACAGTGTGTAGCTTTAACTTTTGTTTTTTAATGATAATTCATTGAATGAAGGCTGGTAAATTATATCTGTTTTTGTTAATCCTTCTAGGATACTCTGGCATTTCACATGCTCAGTGCTCTATTACTGGTATAACGGCAGGAACGCAATCAGCTTGTAATCCCCTGACAAACTATTATTCTCAGCAGGTTACAGTGACATATTCGGGAAGTGCCGGTTTTGGCTCATTGGTTGTCAACGGGCAAACGTTTGCCGCTACTGGAAGTCCTCAAACAGTTACGTTAACCTCATTAGAAGCAAATGGTGCTCCAGTAAATGTTACGGCATCATTTACAGATGATCCGGCATGCACTTTGACGGTTACCAGCTTGTTTACAGCTCCAGTAGATTGTTTACCTAATGATCCGGGCCAAATCGATGATTTTCAAAACTGTAATTACTCCACTGCAAATGGTCTTGTGGAGTATTACTTTGACTATTCCTCCAATGCAGATACGTCATCAAATATAGTTCTCCAATTTGTAGGTCAACAGGGAGAATGTTGTAACCTACCAACAAACAATAACTGTTATCTGTTGGAGCTTTTTCTTAACCCAAACAGTGAGGGTATTTCCTTCAATTTTATTGATGGTCCATCGGGAAGCTTGACTATTTACGAGCCATGCGCCACCGGTCCTGGAACAACCTACGGACTGGGCGATATTATTTGCGTATCAGGAGTTGGACCGCATGAATTTATGATTTGTCGACCAGGAAATGCAAACGATTACCTGATAGAAGTGGTCTCATATCCTACTCCATCCGGGACAGGTGATTTAGGTGTTACCGAAGGGTGTTTTATTGATTTGAGTGTTCAGGGTCTTGATCCGGCATCTATCATATGGAATTCTACTGCTCCCGGCACTAATGGGCAATGGAACAATCTCCTTTCAGGTGGTTCTGCCAATGGAATATCTGGTGTTCCTTATGCCACCACAGCAAACGGAGGAAATCTCTCTGCAGGTGTGGAGGATGTGGTTGTTACTCCAGTTACGGGAAGCCCGAGCGTTGTATCTTATCAGGTTTGTGGATATCCATTATTAGGAAGTGTTTGTAGCAATACCCCCCCGGTGCTGTGGTGCAATACCACAACAATTACTATTTATCCAGACCTCTTCACGGATGCCGGCACGGATTTGGCCATTTGTCAAGGGGCAGCCCCGGGCACAACAGTGGCTGCAATTGGTACCGTTACGGGAGGAACACCGCCCTTCACGTTTAACTGGCAAGGAGTTTCCGGCGCAGCAACCGGATTCAATTATACGGCAACTTCTACCGATGCCACACAGACTGTCAACCTGTCGTTGGTTGGAACATACACACTTACTGTTACAGATGCAAATAATTGTGCAACAGCGACAGATCAAGTCACTGTTTTTGAATACGACACTCAAATTGAATCTTTTATTACTTCGCCTTCCGTTACAACATGTTTTTTTCCAACGCCTACTGTCAATTTACAAGGCTATGTTACTGAAACCAATCAAGGTGTGTGGTCTTCTTCTGCCGGGGGTACCTTCGGTAATGCCAATGTGACATCTGGAGCTCTGCCCGGAACGTCGACCACGTGGACTCCGACCGCAGGAACAACAGGAACGGTGACCCTCACGCTTACACCCACAAACACGCTAGGTTGTCCAAGTACTCCCGCAACAGTTACGGTAAATCTTACTCAATTCACATCTGTTTTAACGTCCCCGCCAATAAATGTCAATTGCAATGGAGCGAATAATGGTTCGATTAACTTAACGGTAACACCCGGAAGTCCAGCTTATGCCACTAGTAGTTATTCGTGGTCTGGTCCAAGTGGCTATGTTTCTGCAGCTGAAGATATATCCGGTTTAGCACCTGGAACATATACAGTTACCGTGACAGATGTTAATGGGTGTACAGCTACTTCCTCTGCAAGTATAACACAACCAACAATCCTGACAAGTTCAAATACGCCTTCAAATGTTACATGTAACGGTGGTTCGAATGGTTCTGCCTCTGTTACGGCTTCAGGTGGAACTGCTCCGTACAATGTTAGCTGGATTGGCACTTCTAGTGGAAACCCTGCAGGGAATGAAATTACAACATCAGGAGGGAATTATACTATTACGGGTCTTGTTGCAGGAAACTACACGGTTACAGTAACAGATGCAAATGGATGTACCTCAACATCCTCTCTTACCATAACCCAGCCTCTTCTCCTTACTTCTGGAAATACTCCTACTAATGTCCTCTGCTCTGGCGGATCAGATGGTACAATCCTTATGACAACAAGTGGCGGAACAGCTCCGTATAATATTAGTTGGACTGGTACTTCATCAGGAAATCCTGCGGGCACTGAAGTTCTTGTTTCGGGGGGTAATTACACTATATCTAGTTTAGCCGCTGGAACATACACTGTTACCACCACCGATGCAAATAATTGCTCAACAACTTCTACGATAACATTAACCGATCCCCAACCACTTACAGTAACGATTGTAGGGGATGCGATCTTGTGTTATGGAGCAGCAGACGGGAATGTTACAGGTACGATCACGGGCGGTACGGCACCATATACGGTAACGCTTGTTGAAACAGGCGCTACG
>Ga0315906_10000379_pt1 | contig 71150 bp, 47 predicted proteins | sample LakEriMetagenome_4_FD_203526 | JGI IMG/M metagenome (GOLD analysis project Ga0315906, IMG submission 203526) | Freshwater fungal communities from buoy surface, Lake Erie, Ohio, United States - Buoy 2 MA122 | ecosystem: Environmental > Aquatic > Freshwater > Lake > Lake biofilm | place: USA... | reverse complement strand
GGCATCGTGCCGCAGTTCGCTTGGCGGGCCGCCGCCCGCTCACAGTCAACCCGGCCCTCCGGGCCTGGCACTCACCCCAAAAGCCCCCGGCGGAAGCTGGGGGACACCGGGTGGTCATGTCTTCCCGTGTGCCATGCGGTTCAGGTGCGAACCGGGGAACCGCGTGCGGTCGTGCGGCATGGACGGCGGGGTGGTTTTCGTGCCCGGAGTCCCCGGGTTTCCACCCGGGGCTTCTCGGCACACAAAAAGCCCCCGGCGGGAGCCGGGGAGGATGGTGTACGCGAACCTGCGGCATCGTGCCGCAGTTCGCTTGGCGGGTCTGAACCGGGGAATCACGCGTCGGCCGCCGTTCACCCCCGGCGTGTCGCCGTGGTACCCTCTTGCCGGCCCCGCCGTAGCGGGCCGTCGCGAGGGAGCCTTGCCGATGTCGAGATGCCGCTGGTTCGTCGCCCCATCGTTCTGGATCGCAGCCGCCCTGCTGGCGCATGCCGCCCGCGCCGAGGACGCGGTGATCGTGAACATCACGGGCCCGTTGGCGGGCAAGGTGGGTGACCGCGTCACGTACGACGTCGAACTGATCAACAACTCCGGCCGCAACCTGGAGAAGCTCCGCGTCGTCGACTACTTCGACGCCGGCTTTCATCACGACGCCTCCAAGAGCCCGATCGAGCAGAAGGGCACGATCGACCTGCCGGCCAACACCAAGCGCTGGGTGAAGCTCGACTTTCTGCTCGACGAGCCCGGCCGCCAGTGTCATCGCGTCGAGATCCTCGATCAGCAGCACGCATTCATGGGCGGCGCGACCGAGTGCTGCCAGGTGGCGGCCAATCCCGCCTTCGTTCCGCCGCCACAGCCGCCGACCGCCACGGGGCCGACCGCGCCGGCAGCGGTGCCGGCGCCGGTGGCCGTGCCGCCGCTGGCAGCAGCTCCGCTGGCGACCGCCACGGCGGCCGCCACGCCGCCTTCCGCCGTGCCGCTCGTCACCCCGGCCGCGCCGGCGATCGCCCTCGATCTCACGGGACCGGTCGACGCGGTCTCCGGGACCGTGACAGACTACGTGGCCACGGTGCGGAACACCGGCAACGCGGCCTCGGCGCCCGCCGTGCTCGAGTTCTCGTGGGACGACGGGCTTTCGCCGCAGGAGGCTTCCGAGGGCTACAGCCTCGCCGGATCGCGGGTGTCGTGGAACCTGCCGGCCATCGCGCCGGGGAAGATCGAAAAGCGGCAGATCAATCTGCGGGCCCAGAGCCCGGCCGGCTCGTTTGCCGATTCGCCGGCGGTTCGGGCCTGCGTGCGGGCCGAACTGACCACGGCCGGCATCGGCCCGATCGGTGACCACGAGTGCCTGCAGATCCGCTCGACGACGCCCCGGCCGCGGCTGCGGACGCCGTCGGAGGCGGGCCTGCGGCTGTCGCTCTCCGACCTCGACGACCCGGTCCGCGTGGGCGACGCGACCACGCTCGTATGCACCGTGTTCAACGACGGCGCGGCCCCTTCCGGGCCGTTGAATCTCGTCATCGACCTGCCCCGCGGTGCCCGGCTGTTGGGCGACGCGCGGGTGCGGGTGGACGACGGCCGGGTGTTGTTCGACCCGATCGATCTCGGACCCGGCCGGCAGCAGTCCTTCGAGATCACCTACAAGCTCCAGGAGCCCGGCAAGGCGACGGCCGTGGCCACCGTCTCTGGTGCCAACCTTGACGGCCGCCTCGCCCGCAGCTGCCCGACCGAGTTCTTCGGCCCCTGACGCCAGCCGTCACATTCCGCAGCATCGGCATCTTCGCCTCCGCTCCGCCCGCTCGACGGCGTCCGCTGTCGATGACAGGGCGGAGGCCGTGTCATGCTCGTCGTCACCGCAAACTGGGCGCTCGCCGACGGCACGCTCATGGCCGCGTCACGCCGCCGCCAGGCGGAGTTCCTGGAGGCGGTGCATCGCGCGGCCTTCCGGAGCGGCGTGCGGAGCGACGGTCGCTACGAACCCGTCGACGGCATCGCCATCGTGCTCGCGGGTGACACCTTCGACCCGCTCACCTCGACCGCCTGGAAGGACGACGTGCGGCCCTGGCACGAGGGGGGGCGGGCCGTCGGCGTGGCAGCCACCGTGATGCTGGCGGCTGCCACCCGCGGCCGCCGACTGCTGGCGGGCCTGTCGGCCTGGGTACGAGCCGGCCTGATGGTGCCAGCGGCCGATCGCCGGGGACGGCCGGTGTTTGACCGGGAACGGCGGGTGCCCGTGCGGGTGACGGTCCTGCCGGGCGATCGCGATCCGTGGATCGCCGGGGCCGGTGCCCGTCTCGCGCGGCGCGGCATCGAAGTGGCTGGAGCGTGGGCCGTGCCCGGCATCTCGGTCTGCCATGGCGCCGAGCTCGATCCGCTGTGGACCGCGGCCGAGCCGGGCCGGCCGACCCTCGGCGCGAGCCTGGCGGTCGATCTGGTGGCCCGCTTCGGCACCGTCTTGCGCGGGCGTCCCGACATGTGGCCGGCCTGCCGGCCGCTCGTCGCCCAGCTCGCGGCGGCGCGGGCCCTGGAGATGCCGGGAGTCGTCGCCGAGTGGCTGACCACCATGGAGCGGAGCACGGCGGTCGTGCGGGACGCTTGGCGGGCGGCCGTGGCCGCGTGGCGGCGACAGGCGCGGATCGCGGAGCCGGCCTGCGATGCGTCGTTCGACTCCATCGACGCCGTCGCCGCATGGATGGAGGCTCTTCACCTTGCGCCCCCGGCCGCGGCCGGCGACATCGCCGCTCTGCTGGATCCGCGGCCACCGTTCGAGGCGGAGTCGGGCACCGTCGTGCTCGGGCATTGGAGCGGCGCGGCCGCGACGATCGTGGGGCTCGGCTCGGCGCCGGGGAATGCGGTCGATCCGGCGGCGGGTGTCACGCTGGCAGGCGTAGCGCCGGCCCGCCAGCGGCGGGGGCCCGCGCACGTCGTGTTTCCCGATCCCGATCGACCCGCCGTCCACTACCCGCTCGCGGCCGAAGACCCGCTGCCGCGGCGGGCGTTCGCCCCTCCGGCGTCCCATCGCATCGTCGATGCGGCGTAGCAGACTGTGGAACAGTCTGCCCGAGCAGGATGTGAGGAATGCCGACCGGTGAAACCGTCGGCGTTGCCTCGGCTGCGCCGAGGTCTGCGAATCCACCGGTCGGCCAAGTGGACAAATGCCATGGAGGGCTTTGTCCACGGGCAGCTAGAATCCCGCACCATGGCACCGCCGCCCGCCGCCGACATCGTCGCCGAGATCCGCACCACGTTCGCCACCCGCGACGCAGCCGAGGCGTGCGCGAACCGCCTCGTGGCCGAGCGGCTGGCGGCCTGCGTCCAGATCGACGGACCGGTGCACAGCACCTACCGCTGGCAGGACGCGGTCGAGACGGCCGCGGAGTGGCGGTGCACGTGCAAGACGACGCCCGGGCGGGCCGCGGCCTGCAGCGCCGCGATCGTCGCGGGGCATTCCTACACGACCCCCGAGGTGCTCCTGCGGGAGTCGATGGCGACACCCGCGTACGCCGCCTGGGTGCGGGAGAGTGTCGCCGCCTCCTGACGCAGCGGTGGGCCGCGGCCACGAGGGACACCATGGTCGGCATCGATCTGTTCGCCTTCGACATCACGCTCCATGCGCGGCCTGCCGACGCCGTGGCCGGGAGCAGCCATGCCGATGCCTGGGGAGAGTGGCCGGTGCTGCGTGTGCCCCATGCCACGCTGGCCGTGCCGATGGCCGTGTCGTTCGACGACTTCCTGCACACGATCGGCGGCATCGAGCGGCTCTATGTCGAACCCGACGGCTCGTTCGTATGGGCGAGCCCGCGCGCGGGGCTGGCGTGGCAGGTGGACGGCAACGCCTTCGAGCGCGACGGCCGGCTGCTGCTGGTGGACCTCAAGGGCAGCTGCCCTGAGCCCGCCTTCGACCGTCTGCTTGCGGCCTGCGGATGGCCCGTTCAGCCCGTGATGATGCAGCTCGTGCGGCCGGCCGTCTTTCTCGCGGAGCCGACGTTTCGCCGGCATGCCCGGGCCCGGGCGGTCGCCGGAGATGGGGAAAGACTGCGGCCCGGCTGACGGGCGGGTCGTGCCGGTTGTGCCGGCGTGGGGGCGGTGACGGCGGGACGGCGGGCCGCCGGGTCCGATACCATGAGGTGCAACGGTCGATCCGGGCGCGGAGGCACCGCATGAGCGTGCAGAGGGGCTGGTGGAACGGGGCGAAGGGCCGTCTGGCCGGCCTGGTGGCCTGTGCCGGCACGGCGGCGGTCGCGGCGGTGGTGTCGGCCGCGCAGCCCGCGGTCGAGAGCCTGCCCCTGGCGGCGGCCTACGGTGACGGCGTTCACGCCTTCTTTGCCGGGGATTTCGACCGGGCCTACGAGGATCTTTCGCAGGCGATCGAGGCGGGCACGACCGACCCACGCGCCTACTATTTCCGCGGCCTGGCGGCCCTGCGGCAGGGGCGGAGTGACGAGGCGGAGGCCGACTTCACCGAAGGCGCCACGCGCGAGTCGTCCGGGCTGGGAGCCTGGCCGGTGGCCAGGTCGCTGGAGCGGATTCAGGGACCCGATCGGCTGCGGCTGGAGCGGCACCGCACGCGGGCGCGGGTGGCGCTCCTGCAGCGGCAGCGGGCCGAGGAACTGGAACGCTATTCGCAGATCGAGGCCGCGCAGCCGGATGTGCTGCGCACGCGTCGGCCGGTCGGGCCGCGGCTCGAGGCCGGCGACGAGGCAAACCCGTTCGAGGACGATGCCGCGCGGAATGTCCGACGCCCACCGGCGCCTGCCGAACGCATGCCGGCCGAGAGCATGCCGGCCCCGCGCGAGTCGGCGCCGGCTCCTGCGGCCGAGCCCAACGCCACCGATCCCTTCGGGGACGCCGCCCCCAGTGCCTCGAAGGCCGAGCAGGTAGAGCAACTGGCCGCGGAGCGGGAGGACGTCGCCGCCCAGCGCGACCAGCAGGCGGAGCAAGAAGCCGCGGCCGGCGACCGGTGAGCGGGAGTCTCGGCTTCCGCCGGGGGCTTTTTGTGTGGCGAGAAGCCCCGGGTGGCAACCCGGGGACACCGGGTGTGAAAACCATCCCGCCGTCCATGCCGCACGACCGCACGCGGTGCCCCGGTTCGAGTCCCCGCCTGACACTTCACACGGGGCGGCATGCGACCCGGAGTCCCCGCGGCTTCCGCCGGGGGCTTTTTGTGTGGCGAGAAGCCCCGGGTGGCAACCCGGGGACACCGGGTGTGAAAACCACCCCGCCATCCATGCCGCACGACCGCACGCGGTACCCCGGTTCGAGTCCCCGCCTGGCACTTCACACGGGGCGGCATGCGACCCGGAGTCCCCCGGCTTCCGCCGGGGGCTTTTTGTGTGGCGAGAAGCCCCGGGTGGAAACCCGGGGACACCGGGTGTGAAAACCACCCCGCCGTCCATGCCGCACGACCGCACGCGGTGCCCCGGAGCGGACTCGCGCGGCGGGAGGTTTTGTCGTGGCCGAGGCCGAGCCTCAAGCGGTGACGTGCCAACCGGCGTACGCGAGAAGCATCCAGCCGGCGATGAGGAGCACGCCCCCGATCGGCACGACGGCGCCGAGAATCTTGACGCCCGAGAGCGCCAGAGCGAACAGACAGCCGCTGAAGATCGCGGTGCCGACGAGGAAGCACCCGCCGGCGGCGGCGAGGCCGGGGGCGGGCCGCACGGCCGCGAGCGTGCCGACGGCGACGGTCGCCAACGCATGCACCAGGGCGTAGCGGGCCGCGGTCTCCCAGTTGGCGGCCTGGCCGTGGGCCTCGAGGAACGCCTTCAGGCCATGCGCGCCGAAGGCGCCGGCGGCGACGGCCAGGCCGCCGAGCAGGCCGCCGGCCGTGAGGAACAAGCGGCTCATGGGCGGCTCTCGCCCAACAGTTTCTCTTCTTCCTCCTCCTGGATGATGATCCGCGGGGTGACCATCAGCATCAGGCTGTCGGTGGTCCGGCCGAGGCCGACGTTCTTGAAGAGCCGGTTGATGTAGGGGATCTTCGAGAGGATCGGCACGCCGAACTCGTTGCGGCCCTCGCGGAGCCGCTTGATGCCGCCGAGCAGCACCGTGCCGCCATCGGGCACGCTGACGGTCGTGGTGACCGTCGTGAACAAGAACTCCGGCAGCTGGACCGTGGTGCCGTTCGACTGCAGTTCCAGCTCGCCCGCCGAGGCGACGCCGTTGGTCAGGTTGAGCAGACCGTCGGCGCCGGGAATGCGGACGTCGGCGCCTGACCTCTCGTCGCTGCTCTTCGATTTCGTGGACCGTGAGCCCTCGAACTGGAACTCCTCGACGCGGCCGATCTGCGAGAAGAACGGCACGAGCGTGAGCCGCACGAAGCGGCGGTCGTTGGAGACCACGGCCTCCACGTTCACCGCGGTGCCCTCGTTGAGGACCGTGATCACCGGCTGCTGGGCCGCCGAGAAGTCGCCGACCACCGGGACGACGGAGGTCACGAACGGCCGCTGCCGGGTGTCGGAGACGAAGGCATTCTGGCCGTTGAAGAGCGTCACCTTCGGCGCCTGGAGCACGTTGGACCGGGTGTTGCCCTGGGCGGCCTGGATGAGGAAGTAGGCCTCGATGTCGGAGAGGATCGCGAACCCGAAGTCGGCCGCCGAGGTGGCCACGTTGGGCAGGCCCGGCAGCTGGGGCACGGTGGCCGCGCCGAAGCTGTTCTGCCGGAACGGAATCGAGAAGTAGTTCGGTGTGTTCGCAATCGCATTGCCGAAGGTGGGGCCGGGGGTGTTCGGGTCGGGAGTTTGGACGACCGCGTTCGGATTGAGGGCCACGCCCGGCACGCCGGAGTTGCTCAGGCCGACGAGCTGCGAGCGACCACCCGGCCGGGCGGGGATGCCCAGTTCCCCGGGGTTCTGCGAGCCGTTGCCCGGGGTGGGAATAGCGGTCATGTTGAGCGGCTGGTTGACGCCGGACTGGATGTTGAAGTCGAAGTCCACGCCGATCCGCTCGAAGAACGTGTCGTTCAAGGAGATGAACCGGACCTCGATCGTGACCTGCAGATCCTGGAGCCGCCGCAGCTGTTCGAGCAGGTCGGCGATCTCCTCGTGCACTTCCTGCGTCTGGCTGACGACGAGCGAGAGGTTCGTGTCGAAGGGGCGGATGGCGCCGTTGCCACCGCCGTCGGCCCAGGCGCCCGGGCCACCGACCGTGTTTTGGATCAGGTCGATGAGCGACTGGAAGTCGGCCTGGCCGCCGCCGACGCTGGGCGGGCCGAACGGGACCGCGGGCATCGCGCCGGTCGCCGGGCCGTTGCCCCGGCCCTGCATCTGGGCGAGCGAGCCGGCGTCCATGGCGGCGCCGGAGTCGGCCCGGGCGGCGCGGTTGAGTGCGTCCCGCGGCGGCTCGACCTGGACGGAGACCGTGTTCCGCAGGGCCTGCGAATAGCCCTTGCTCAGCGCGCCCTCGATGCCGAGCCCGTCGGAGGAAAAGTTCGGGATCGGCTTGACGAGGTCGCCCACCTGGTACGTGACGCTGTAATAAACGCCCTTCACCAGGCCGGGGCTGGTGATCTTCAGCACCTCGTCCTGCACGACGTAGCGGAGGTGGAGCGGCTCCAGCAGCAGCTTGAGGGCGCTCTTCAGGGAGATTTGCTGGGAATCGAGCGACAGCGTGACCTGCGTGTCGCTGGACACGGCCTCCTGTTCCAGGCCCACCATGTCGAGATGGATCGGGACGTCGGCCTGCTTGGCGAGCGCGGCGAGCACGACGGCCAGCGGCTGGTTGCGGAAGGCCGTCTGCACCCGGGTGTCGAGCTTGCGGTGGATCGCCAGTTCCGCCGGCGTGGCCCGCGACTTGCCCTCGGCCAGTCGCTGCGAGCGGTTCTTCGTCAGGTCCGCCCAGTTCTTCGTCTCCGGAAACTCGATCGGGCCGGTGAAGGGCGTCGCCGACCGCTCGATGTCGTCGGCCACGTCGAGGAAGCCGTCCTGCTGGCCGCTCGCGATCGTCTTCTGGGTCTCCATGCGGCGGATGACGCGGCTCTGGGCGAGCAGCTGGCGGACGACCCCGTTATCGGGGGCGAGCTGGCCGGCCTTCTTGGCGACCGCCTCCGCCTCGGCGAAGCGGCGCTGGTCGATGAGCGTGTTGTATTCGTCCACGAGCATCGCGATCCGCTGGTCGACCTCGACCTTCCGGGCCCGCTCCCGGTCGATCTGTCCCTCGATCTCGGCGTTCCGCTTGTCCAGCGCCAGCTCTGCGCGGCGCTTGCCCGACGCCTCTTCGATGTCGCGGCGGGCCCGCTCGATCCGCCGCAGGAGCTGGTCCTTTCGTTCCGCGGGGATCGGCTGGGCGGATACGTTGTCCGCCGCCTGATCGAGCAGGGCGAGGGCGTCGGCCGGCGACTTCTGGCCGAGCCGCTTGGCTTCGAGCTGCCGGGCCGCGACCTCGGCGGAGATGCGGGCGAGCAGGAGGTCGGGTGCGACTTCGCCCGCGTCGGCGGTGGCCGCGGCCTGGGGCCGCGCAGCCCGGGCGTCCGACCGGCCGAGGGCCTGGTCGATCATCCGCTTCGCGGCGGCGGCGTCGCGGTCAGCCGCGGCCGGCGCGGGAAGTTCCTCCGCGCGGGCCGCAAGCCAGGAGCAGGCAAGGACCGCGGCCGCGGCGTTGAGCACCGTGAATGGACCGCGGATCAAGCGGTGCCGCCTGGTCGCCGGGGCGAAGGTGGGGGTGCTGGCCATGGTGCTGCTTCCTGTGCAGGGAACTTCCTGGGGGCGGGAGAAGTACCGGCCCCTGCGCCGGCAGGTCAAGGGCAGGTCGGCACGGCGAGCCGCTTGCCCAGTTTGCCGCGCGGCGCCGCAGCCGGGCCGCTTCAGCCCGGCAGCGGGCCCGGCGTCGCGACGACGCCGGCGGCGGCCGTGCGGCGGCCCACCGCCTTCTCGACGGTGGCCAGTAGCTGGTCGATGCGAAACGGCTTGAAGAGCACCAGATCGATGCCCGCCTGGCGGGCCTTCACGATCGAATGGCCGGGGTCATAGCCGAACCCGGTCATCAGCACCAGGGGGACCGGATCGACGATCTCCTTCAGCTTCAGCAGCAGCTGGTAGCCGCTCATGTCGGGAAGGCGAATGTCGGAGATGATCACGTCATACCCGTCGCTGCCCACGCCGCGGACCATCGAGGCGGCCTCGGCGCCGTCCCGGGCCGTCTCGACCGTGCAGCCGTAGCGCTCCAGCAGGGCGTGAGCGGCGGCCCGCACCTGCTCGTCGGAGTCGACGACCAGGATCCGCCGGCCGATGAGAGGCTCACGCCGCTCCCCGTGCCGCCGCTGGGCGTGGGCCGAACTGGGGGCCATCTTCTCCCCCACCTTCTGGATCACCTGCTTGATGTCGCGGGCGTTCCGCAGGATCCGCTGCAGTCGCTCCACGACGTCGGCGTCGTGGCCGATGTACCGCTCCATGACGCCGACGGCTTCGTTGAGGATGTCGTCGACCGGGAGCGCCACGGCCCCGTGGATCGCCTCGATGCTCTCGGCGGCCGTCGAGGCCTTCTCCGCGACGAGCAGCTCCAGCGTGTTGAGGGCCGCGGCGACGTCGCGGGAGAAGATTTCGAGGAACTGAAGATCGGTCGCCGTGAAGCCGTTGGGCTCCGGGCTCTCGACGTTGAAGGTGCCGATCACCTGGTCATGGAGCATGAGCGGGACGGTCAGCGAGCTCTTGGCCCCCTTGCAGCCCTCCAGGTACAGCGGATCCTTGGTCGTGTCGGCGCACCAGTAGCTGTGGCCCGTCGCGGCCACGTAGCCCGTCACGCCGTTGTGCTCCGGTCGGGCGTAGAGGATGCGGGCTTCCGCCGCCGGCTGCATGCCTTCGGCCAGCAGGGGCTCGAGCCGCCCGGTCTGCCGGTCGAGGAGCCGGATCTCCACGACGTCGAACTGCAGGAGGTCCTTCGAGTAGTGGAGGATGTTGCTCTTCAGCAGTTCGATCCGCTCGGCGACGGTCATGTCGGCGAGTTCGGTGGGCGACAGATCGGCCAGCTTCTGGCCGGCCGCGTGGATGGCCGCCCGCTTTTGCTGCTCGAGGATCGTGTGCGTTACGTCACGGACGGCGACGACCACCCGCGGGCCGTCCGCGGCCGGGAACCCGGCCGACGACTTGATGTCGAAGTACCGGCCGTCCGCCGACCGAAGCGTGCCGCTGGCGGGGCGGCCCGCCGCGATCGCGGTGGTCAAGCGGTCCACCTCGTCGTCGGGCGTCGTCGCCACGCCCAGGCACGCGAAGAACGGCCGGCCGACGACGGCGGAACAGCCGCACCACTGGCCGAAGAGGGCGTTCGCCCAGCGGACGGTGCCGCCGGCATCAAGGACCGCGATCCCGTCGGGCAGGTGGACGACGATCTGCTCGTCCGGAATCGAGGCCGCCGAAGTCGCGGCGGATGCATCCGCGGGATCCGCCACCGACCACTCTCCTTGAGGTTCGTCTGCTGGCTCGCACCGGAAGTATAAAATCGCGTCGCTTCCCGGCCAAATCGGTTACCGGCGTTGTCGGTGCCGGCCGCGTTCCTATACTCCCACGGGTTCGCCGCGGGGCCCGACAGGTTCGTCGGCCGCGGCTCTCCCGTACCGCGAGGCGTGTCGTGACCGAGTCGAGCCCGTCGTTCCTGGCCCGGCACCAATTTCTCATCTATCGGCTGTTTTCACTGTCCGGCCTGATCCCGGTCGGCGCCTTTCTGGTCGTTCATCTGCTGACCAATGCCTCGGTCCTGTCGGGGGCCGGCGCCTTCCAGTCCCGGGTCGACATGATCCATTCGCTCGGCCCCCTGCTGGTGCCGATCGAGTGGTTGTTCATCTTCCTGCCGATGCTCTTTCACGCCACCGTGGGCTTCGTGATCATCGCCAACGGGCTGCCGAACGTCGGATCCTATCCATACGTCGGCAATCTGCGGTACACCCTGCAGCGGGCGACGGGGATGATCGCCTTCGTGTTCATCATGGGACACATCATCCATCTGCACTGGATGGGCGGGCCGCTCGGCGGCGGGAAGTTCGATCCGCATGCGGCCACGAGCTCGGCGGCCGTGGCCATCCATCCCCTCCTCACCTCCATCCTGTATGCGATCGGCGTGCTGTGCGCGGTGTTTCATCTGGCCAACGGCCTGTGGACGCTGGGCATCACTTGGGGCATCTGGACCAGTCCGGCCGCGATGCGGCGGGCCAACGCCGTCAGCATCGTGATCGGCGTTCTTCTGGCGGCGGCCGGGCTCGGAGCGATCGCCGGCCTGCGGGACATCGGCGGCGACCCGGGAAAGCTGGGCCAGGCCCGTCAGGTCGAGACGATCATGAACGAGGACCGCGAGGCCCGTGAGCGGATGCTCCGCGGCGAGCCCCCGGCCCGTCCCCTGGCTCCGGCCGTGCGGGCGGATGGGGCCGATGCGGGCGTGCGTCCGGTGTCGGTCGGCCCCCAGACAGGAAGGTGACACATGGCACAGCCGAGAGTGTTGGTGGTCGGAGGCGGGCTTGCGGGCCTGGCCGCGTCGATGCGGCTGGCCGAGCTGGGGGTCAATGTGGACCTCGTCAGCCTGGTGCCGGTGAAGCGGTCGCACAGCGTCTGCGCGCAGGGGGGCATCAACAGTGTGAACGCCTTGACGCGGCAGCAGGGCGACAACGAATGGAAGCACTTCGACGACACCGTGTATGGCGGGGATTTCCTCCAGCACCAGCCGCCTGTCAAGGAGATGGCCGACTGGGGGCCGCGGATCGTCGACCTGATGGACCGTCTCGGCGTGCCTTTCAATCGCACGCCGGAGGGGTTCCGCGACCAGCGGCGGTTCGGCGGCACGCTCTACAAGCGGACGGCCTTCGCCGGGGCGACGACCGGCCAGCAGCTGCTCTACGCCCTCGACGAGCAGGTCCGCCGCCGTGAGGTCGAGGGGCGGATCAAGAAATGGGAGTTCTGGGATTTTCTCGCGCCCGTGCTCGACGACTCGGGCCGGTGCTGCGGGGCGATCTGCCAGGATCTCGTGACGATGCAGTTCCGGGCGTTCCCCGCCGACGCCGTGGTGCTCGCCACGGGGGGCAACGGGCTGATCTACGGCCGCTCGACGATGTCGATGGTCTGCACCGGCAGTGCCGTGAGCCGGGCGTATCAGGCCGGCGCCTGGTATGGCAACGGCGAGTTCATCCAGGTGCATCCCACCGCCATTCCCGGGGCCGACAAGCTGCGGCTGATGAGCGAGAGCGCCCGCGGCGAAGGGGGCCGCGTCTGGGTGCCGCGGAAGCCGCAGGATCCACGGGACCCGCGGGAGATTCCCGAGGCCGAACGGTGCTACTTCCTCGAGGAGCGGTATCCGAAGTACGGCAACCTTGTGCCCCGCGACATCGCCACGCGCGAGATTTTCGACATTTGCACGACCGACGGGCTGTCGGTCGAGAAGGACCGGCTGTGTGTCTATCTCGACCTCACGCACATCCCGCGGGAGACGCTCAACCGCAAGCTGGGCGGCATCCTGGAGATCTACGAGAAGTTCCAGGGTGTCGATCCGCGGTCGGTGCCGATGAAAATCTTTCCCGCGGTGCATTACTCGATGGGCGGCCTGTGGGTCGACTACGAACGGAGTTCCTCCGGCGGCATGCTGGAGGGGTCGCCCCGCAACCAGCAGACCAGCATCCCCGGGCTGTATGCCATCGGCGAATGCGACTACCAGTATCACGGTGCCAACCGCCTGGGCGCGAACTCGCTGCTGTCGTGCATCTTCAGCGGGCTGTTCGTCGCCCCCACGCTGGCGGCCGTCGCCGCGGGGCGGGGCGGGGCCGCCGACCAGCGGCTGTTCAACGCCGGCCTCAAGCGGGAGGAGGAGCGGCATCATGCCTTGCTCGCCCGCACGGCCGGCACGGAGAACCCCTACGAACTGCACCAGGAACTCGGCAATCTCATGACCCGCGTGGCCACCGTCGTGCGGCGGAACGACCAGCTCGCCGCCGCCTACGGCGAGGTGTGTGCGATGGAGGAGCGGTGGCGCCGATGCGCCGTCTCCGACACGGCCAACTGGACGAACCAAAACGTCGTGTTCACGAAGGCCCTGGGCGACATGTTCCCGGTCGCGAAGCTGATCCTCAAGGGCGCGCTGCTGCGGGACGAATGCCGCGGGGCCCACTTCAAGCCCGACTTCGCCATGCCGGGCCTGGCGGCCACCGATCCCGCCGGCAAGCGGCGCGAGGCGGAGGAGTGGTGCGACCGGTTCGCGGCGAACACCCAAAAGTGGCTGAAGTCGACGATTGCGAAGTGCGGTGCGGACGGCAGTCCGCAGATTTCCTATCAGGACATCGACACGTCGCTCATCCGTCCGCGGCCGCGGCTCTACGGGCTGGTCGGCGCGGAGGCGATCGAGGAGGCGTGGAAGGCCAGGGAGCCGGCGGGAATCGCGACGCCGGCCGGCGCGGCCGTCGGCGCGGGGGCGTGAGGGTCTGGAACAGGCGCGGGAGGCAACACCGATGATCAGAGCGGTCGAGAGCGACGGGCATGAAGTGGACGCCGGCCACGGCGGCGCCGGTAAGGGCGTGCGCGTGCGGGTGCTCCGCCAGGACGTGGCGGGCGGCGAGAGCTACTGGGAGCGGTTCGAGGTTCCCTACGAGCCGAACATGAACGTGATCAGTGTTCTTCAGAAGATCGCCAGCCGCGCCCGGGCACAGGATGGCCGGAAGGTCGCGCCCGTGGCCTGGGACTGCTCGTGCCTGGAGGAGGTGTGCGGTTCGTGCACCATGCTCATCAACGGCCGGACCCGGATGGCCTGCTCGGCGCTCGTCGATCGGCTGCTCGCGGAGGACGCCGAGATCGAACTCCGTCCGATGACGAAGTTCCCCGTGGTTCGCGACCTTGTGGTCGATCGGGGCCGGCTGTTCCGCGCGCTCGAGCGGGTCAAGGCCTGGGTGCCGGTCGACGATTCCTACGACCACGGCCCCGGCCCGCGGATCTCGCCGGAGGAGCAGGAGGACGCCTACCCGCTCTCGGAGTGCATCAGCTGCGGCTGCTGCACGGAGGCCTGTCCGCAGTTCACCAAGATCGAGGCCGTGCGTCGCGACGACGAGTCGGCCGAAGACTTCGAGAAGCGGCGGCGGTCCATGTTCGACCGCGGCTTCGTGGGGCCGCACGCGATCAGTCAGGCGATGCTCTTCAATTCCCATCCGACCGGCAAGATGATCGCCGACGAGCGACTTCAATCGCTGACCGCGGAGGGGGGCATCCAGATGTGCGGCAATGCCCAGAACTGCGTCGCCGTGTGCCCGAAGAAGATTCCGCTCACGCGGTCGATTGCCCGTGCGGGTCGCGCCGCCACCGTGTGGGCGATCAAGAAGCTCTTTGACAGGTGACGGCCGGCTGCCCGCCTGGAGGGCCGTCGCTGGTATCACCAGGGCCCTCCGGGCCTGGCGCTCACACAAAAAGCCCCCGGCGGAAGCCGGGGGACTCCGGGTTGCGTGCCTTCCCGCGTGCCATGCGATGCGGGTGCGACCCGGGAAAGCGTGAGCAGACCTGCGGCATGGACGACGGGATGGTCTTCGTGCCCGGTGTCCCCGGGCTCCCGCCCGGGGCTTCTTGGAGCGGACACGGGATCGATTCCCGCCGCGAAGCTTTGGCGGCGCCGTGTTGGCTGCCCGCCTGGAGGGCCGTCGCTGGTATCACCAGGGCCCTCCAGGCCCGGCGCTCACACAAAAAGCCCCCGGCGGAAGCCGGGGGACTCCGGGTTGCGTGCCTTCCCGCGTGCCATGCGATGCGGGTGCGATCCGGGAAAGCGTGAGCAGACCTGCGGCATGGACGACGGGATGGTCTTCGTGCCCGGTGTCCCCGGGCTCCCGCCCGGGGCTTCTTGGAGCGGACACGGGATCGATTCCCGCCGCGAAGCTTTGGCGGCGCCGTGTTGGCTGCCCGCCTGGAGGGCCGTCGCTGGTATCACCAGGGCCCTCCAGGCCCGGCGCTCACACAAAAAGCCCCCGGCGGAAGCCGGGGGACTCCGGGTTGCGTGCCTTCCCGCGTGCCATGCGATGCGGGTGCGACCCGGGAAAGCGTGAGCAGACGTGCGGCATGGACGACGGGATGGTCTTCGTGCCCGGTGTCCCCGGGCTCCCGCCCGGGGCTTCTTGGAGCGGACACGGGATCGATTCCCTCCGCAAAGCTTTGGCGGCGCCGTGTTGGCTGCCCGCCTGGAGGGCCGTCGCTGGTATCACCAGGGCCCTCCGGGCCTGGCGCTCACACAAAAAGCCCCCGGCGGAAGCCGGGGGACTCCGGGTTGCGTGCCTTCCCGCGTGCCATGCGATGCGGGTGCGACCCTGGAAAGCGTGAGCAGACGTGCGGCATGGACGACGGGATGGTCTTCGTGCCCGGTGTCCCCGGGCTCCCGCCCGGGGCTTCTTGGAACGGACATGGGATCGATTCCCTCCGCAAAGCTTTGGCGGCGCCGTGTTGGCTGCCCGCCTGGAGGGCGGGCCCTTGGGAGCCGGCGGCGGCCGGCCAAGCAATGCGAGGCAGGATACCGATGCTTGCCGTGAACCAACATCGGCAGGACGCCGACGCTTGCCGTGAAGCCCTTATTACGGCCCGATTTGCCGCTGCGGAGGCGGCATGGTACGGTTTGGGGGTCGTAGGGGTGGCCGTCTTCAACGCCGCCCACATGGGGTTCGCCGCGCGGGCAACAGGATGCCCGCAGCCTCGAGCGAGCCCGGCTGCGTGAAGAAGGATTGAGGACACCGAGTGTTTGTTGAAAAAAGGGCACGCCGCCCGGCGGAGTTGGGCAGGGCGGCCGTGGAGAATGAGCGAACCGCTGCGGGCGTGCGGACGGAAAACGGCGACGGCGGGATCGAGACGCGGCAGGCTCCGCCCCGCCGCGAGGCTGCGGAGCGGCCGGTGGCCGTCGGCCAGTCGCAACAGGCCGAAACGCGGGGCTCCGCGCCCCAGGCGGCCAACGCCGAGGCCGTCGGCGGCGAGCCGGGGGGCAGCTTTCGCACGCTCGGCCTCTCCGCGGAGACGCTCGCCGCCGTCGAGCGGGCGGGATACACCGTGCCCACGCCGGTCCAGGCGGGGCTGATCCCGCGGGCCCTGGCGGGCGTCGACGTGCTCGGTCAGGCCCGCACCGGCACCGGCAAGACCGCGTCGTTCGTGCTGCCGATCCTGGAGCGGATGCGGCAGCCGGGCCGCGGCGGCGGGCCGCGGGCGCTGGCGCTGGTGCCCACCCGCGAACTCGCGGTGCAGGTCAAGGACGAGTTCGAGAAGCTCGCCCACGGCTCGGGCATCCACTGCGTCGCCGTCTACGGCGGCAAGCCCATCAAGGGGCAGATCGACAAGCTCGCCAAGCATCCCGCCGTGGTGGTCGGCACGCCGGGGCGGATCCTCGACCACATGAGCCGGGGCACGATCTCGCTCTCAGCGCTCGACATCGTCACGCTCGACGAGGCCGATCGGATGCTCGACATCGGGTTTCGGCCCGACATCGAGAAGATCCTGCGGCGCTGCCCGGAGAGCCGGCAGACGCTGCTCCTCTCGGCCACCGTGCCGCCGCCGGTGCAGAAGCTGGCCACGCGGTACATGCGCGACCCCGAGATCATGGACTTCTCCACCAACGAGCTGGCGGTGGAGACGATCGAGCAGCGCTACTTCACCGTCGATCCGACGCGGAAGTTCGAACTTCTGGAGAAGCTCCTGGAGCGGGAGCAGCCGCGGCAGGCGATTGTCTTCTGCCGCACGAAGCGGGGCACTGACAAGGTCCACGACAAGCTCGCCCGGCGCAGGTCGCGGCTGCCAGATGAGGTGGCCTGCATCCACGGCGACCTCGCTCAGAACGTCCGCGACCGGGTGATGCGGGCATTCCGCGACGGCACGGTGAAGATCCTCGTGGCCACCGACGTCGTGGGCCGCGGCATCGACGTGTCGAGCGTGTCGCACATCGTCAACTACGACATCCCGGAGTTCTGTGACGACTACGTCCATCGCGTCGGCCGCACGGGCCGCATGGGGCGGGAAGGCGTGGCCTTCACGTTCGTCGCGCCGGAGGAGGGATCCCAGCTGACGCGGATCGAGATGCGGATCGAGCGGCTCCTGCAGCGGGACGAGATCGCGGGCTTCGAGGCGTTCGATCAGCGGCCCCGGCCGGCGCCGGTCGAGATGGTGCCCACCGGTGGCTTCGGCCGCACGCTGCCGTCCGCCGAACAGGAGGCCGCCGAGCCGGCGAAGAAGCCAGCCGCATCGATGCTCGGCAAGGGCCGCGGACCGAAACGCCACCGACGGGCGCTGTAGCCTCCGGCAGCCATGGATGGACGCACGGCCCGAGCCGTCAAGCAGCAGTTGGAGAGCCTCGCCGACGCCGGGGTGATCGCGGTGCCCAAGGCGGGCCGCATGGTCGCGGCGGCCGCCGCCACGCCGCAGCATCCGGCTGCGGCCCGCGGGGGCGACCGTGACGCCGCCCGGTCGCTGGCAATTCTCCGTCAGGAAGTCGCCGACTGCACGCGGTGCGTGGAACTCGCCGGCACGCGGACGCAGACGGTGTTCGGATCGGGGCCTGCCGATGCCCGGCTGTGCTTCGTCGGCGAGGCGCCGGGAGCCGACGAGGATGCTGCGGGGGAGCCGTTCGTGGGCCGCGCCGGGCAGCTGCTCACGAAGATCATCGAGGCCTGCACGCTGAAGCGAGAAGAGGTCTACATTCTCAACGTGCTCAAGTGTCGGCCGCCGGGCAATCGCACGCCTCTTCCCGACGAGGTCGCCAACTGCCGCGGCTTCTTCGAGCGGCAGCTCGCCGCGATCGCCCCTGAGTTCATCTGCTGCCTGGGGACCACGGCCGCCCAGACCCTGCTGCAGACGACGGAGCCGATCGGCGTGTTGCGACGCCGCTGGTTCACGTTTGGGTCGGCCCGCGTGATCTGCACCTACCATCCCTCCTACCTCCTGCGAACTCCCGCGGCCAAGCGGGACGTCTGGGAAGACATGCAGATGCTGATGCGGGAAATGTGTTTGGGGGGGTGAGGCCAGGACTGCCCATGCCCCATCGCCGGACGTTCGCTGCGGACCTCCGGTCCTTCGCTCTCTCGGAGGCGTCGGCGCTCCGTTATCCATGCCTCCGCTGGCCGCCTACGCCGGCTCCTGGGGCATGGGCAGTCCTGGCCAACGGCAAAGTCGGCTGGGCACGCCGATCCCCGAGCCTCGCGGATGCGGGTTGCAGCCCTGCGGAAATGCCTCGGGGGACAGTTCAGGGGCAGGGGCCGGTTTTGCTGAAGATGACGGTCGTGACGGGCCGATGACACGGGCGGGGTTTGGTGGGGGGAACAGCCGCTGCGGGAGTCTTCCGCCCGGGCGGTGACGGCACGGCCGTCGCCGCCCCGGGCTGTTTCCTTGGGATGGGCAGGCGAACGATGCTGCAGGTATGGCCGGGATTCCCGCGTTCGCTGGCTGCCGGCGTGGCCTGTGCCGCCCTGTTCACGGTCGGCTGCACGATGTGCCCGGATCCCTACGACTACTCCGGTCCCGTGCCCAACGGTTCTGCGCCGCAAAACGACTTCCGCGCCCGCAGCAACGGCATCCTGCCGATCGGCGCGGCCCCGCAGCCGTTTCCCACGGTCGTGAAGGCCGCGCCGCAGCCGGTTCCCGAAGCGGCTCCGGTCGTCGAGCACCCTGTGGTGGCCGAGGCCGAGGACGACGTGCTGCGGCTCACGGCCGAAGTCCCGGTCGTTCCGGAGGTCGATGCCGGGGAGGCAGCCGCTCCCGAACCGGAGGCTCCGGTCGAGACCGCCGTGGCGCCCGATACCGATGCAGTTTCGAAGGAATCGTTGGAGCCGGAACCTGCGCCGCCGGTTGCCGAGCTCGTTCCCGAAGCGGTGCCGCAGCCCGTGCCCGTCGCGGCCGAGCCGCCGTTGCGGGAGACGCCCGGCTGGCGGACGCGCCGCTGATCGAGCCGGCGGTTCATGCCCGCGAGCGCCGGTGCGGCTCTCACCCCGGCTTCACCAGGCCCGGCTCGGGGATCCAACCGTCGGGCACGATCGCGTCCTTGGGCACCACCGCGACGCCGTCGCGGACGGTGAACCGGTCACTGTCGGCCGTCGTCTCCCACCCGTGCTCGTTGACGATCCGTGTGCGACGGCCGATGCGGACGTTCTTGTCCACGATCGCCCCCTCGATGATCGTGCCGTCGCCGATTCCCAGCGGCGGCAGGCCGCGGGAGGCGTCGGCGGCGAGGTCGTCGGCCGACTCGTAGAAGTCGTTGCCGAGGATCACCGAGTTGCGGATCACCACGTTCTTCCCGATCCGGCATCGCAAACCGATGACACTGTTCTCGATCACGGCCCCATCCCCGATCAGGCAGCCGTCGGACACGAGGCTGTGGCGGACGCTCGCGCCATCGAGCCGCGAGGGGGGCAGGAACCGGGCCCGCGAGTAGATCGGGGCCTCGGCCGAGGCGAGCTCGAACGGCGGGGCGGCGCCGGCCAGCTCGAGGTTGCACTGGTAGTAGGAGCGGATCGTGCCGATGTCCTCCCAGTAGCCGTCAAAGGGATGGAGGTGCACCTTCTTCGCGCGGATCGCCGTCGGAAACACCTCCTTGCCGAAGTCCTGGTAGTCGGTCTTCGTGAGCAGGTCGAGGAGGCAGTCGCGGTCGAAGAGGTAGATCCCCATGCTCGCCATCAGCGAGCGGCCCTTGGCGGGGATGCCCTGGGCGTCGATCCAGGCCGGATCGGTCCGCACCATGTCCAGTTCCGCTCCCGTCTGCGGCTTCTCCAGGAAGCCTTCGACCCGGCCGTCGCCGGCGAGCCGCATGATGCCCAGCGCCGAGGCGGCCGCGTCCGCGACCGGGATGCCGGCGATCGTCACGTCGGCCTTGCGGTCCATGTGGGTGGCGAGCATGTCGGCGTAGTTCATCCGGTAGAGCTGATCGCCGGAGAGGATGAGCACATGCTTGATGTCGGGCTGCTGCAGGTAGCGGAGGTTCTGTCGCACGGCGTCGGCCGTGCCCTGGTACCAGCCCGAGTTGTCGAGCGTCTGCTGGGCGGCGAGGATCTCGACGAAGCCGCCGCTGAAGGGGTCGAACGTGTAGGTGCGGCGGATGTGGCGGTGGAGGCTCACGGAGTTGAACTGCGTGAGCACGTAGATCCGCTGCACGCCGCTGTTGACGCAGTTGGAGAGCGGCACGTCGATGATGCGGTACTTGCCCGCCAATGGCACGGCGGGCTTGGAGCGGTCGCGGGTCAGCGGATAGAGACGGGTGCCGCGGCCGCCGCCGAGGACGAGAGCCAACACGCGCCGCACTGCCATGATGCGATCCTTGCCGGGGGCTATTTGGAGGGGGCCTTCATGCTACCCGCCGAGGGCGAAATGCGGGACGGGGCCTGGCTGAGGGTTTCTCTGCGGCGGCTGTCTCCGACCCCGTTTTCTCCCGGCTCAGTGGCTGACGCCGGGGCTGTTGGGGCTGATCGCTGTGTCGCGGCAGCCGGAAATTCTGCGATATGATGTTTTTCGGTGGCATTCAAATCCCGGGAGATTCCGCCAATGCCTGACGCACGCGACTGGCCCGGATCCGCAGCCAGGCAGGGAAGCGTCGATCGCGAATTGAACGCCGAGTCGGGAATTTTCTGGCAGGCCGCCGCTGCGCGGCTTGCCCGTGAAATCAACCTCGGCTGGTGGCTGGCCGGCTGGCTGCCCTGGGCCGTGGCCGCGGGCTTGGTCGGCACGTTCGCCATGCTCTACGGGCGGTATCGCGGCGTGCACCCCGGCTGGGTTTGGGCGGCGATCGGGGGGCTGCTCGGCGCGGCGGCCGTCGCCGCCTGGTGGCAGGGTCGAAGCCGTTTCGAATCACTGGCTTCGGCCCGCGTCCGCCTGGAGGAGGCGCTGGGCCTCAAGGCCCGGCTGACGGCCGCAGCGTCGGGTGTCGGCGCGTGGCCCGACCGGCCCGCCGGTGGCGCGATCGATTGGCCGGTGCGTTGGCGGTGGCAGCGGCCGGTTGGCTGGGCGGCCGGCGTGGCGGCGTTGCTCGCGATCGCCGCCCGGGTGCCGATGGCGGGGCTGCAGCCGGCCCGCGGCCACGTGATCGAGAAGCCGACCGACGCCCGCCTCGTCGAGCAGTGGCTCGATGCCGTGCGCCGTGAGGAGGCCGTGGAGGAGCGGTCGGTCGACCGTGTGCGCGAGCGGATCGCCGAGCTGATGGAGCGGCCCACGGAGCAGTGGTATGAGCATGCGAGCCTGGAGGCCGCGGGCAATCTCAAGGAGCAGACGGCCGCCGACCTCCAGGAGATGCTCGAGAATCTCGCCCAGGCGGAGCAGGCGGCGGCCAAGCTGAACGCGATGACCGATGCGGTGCCGCAGGAACTACGGGCGGCGGTCGCCAAAGACCTGAAGCTCGCGGCGCTGGCCCTGGAGATGGGCGCCTTCAAGCCGCCGGCGGATCTGGCCGAAATGCTTCGCGGCATGGAAGAGCGCGACCTCGGCGACCTCACGCCGGCGGAATGCCGCGGCCTGTGCCAGAAACTCGGCAAGCAGCTCGCGCAGAACCGGAAGGCGCTGCAGCGCGCCCTGGCCGATGCGCCGGGCCTCGACCTCGACGGCATCCCCATGGCCGGCGCGGGTGCGCCGGCGCCGCTACCCGGTGAGGGGGACATCCAACGCGGCCGCGGCGACGCGGAGCTCACACTCGGCGCCGAGCACGATCTCGGCACCAAGCGGAAAGAGAAGGTGAGCCAGCCGCTCGACCCGGACCGGGCTGCCCCGGATGAACTCTTGGCCGTGGTCGATGGTGAGCACGAGATCGACGACACGGCCTACACCGGCCCGCAGGCCGGCGGCACGGCCAAGGCGGGCGACGGCGGCTCGGCGGCGCAGGTCGATGCCCTGCTCCCCGCCGAGCAGGCCGCCGTGCGGCGGTTCTTCGAGTGACGGCGAGACATCGCACCGCGAGAGCCAACGTCTCGGACCGCGACGTCACGTTCTCGTAAACAGCAGCTCTGCCGGATAGGAGGGCTGCTCATGCCGCGCCGCTGACGAACCGCCCGTCGAGAAGCACCCGTACGCCCGCCCGCGCGGCATGGGCGAGCAGGCGGATATCCATCGCCTCGCACGCCACGATGCCGATCGCGGTGAGTCCGGCACGCGACAGGGTGGCCGCCCTCCGGGACGCCCGGTCGATGTCGTCGGCGTCGGCCGTGCAAGATACCTCGACAACGAGATGCACCTGCCGCTCGCCATCGCGGGCGCTGGCAATCACGTCGGACCGTGACAGGTCGTCGAGTTCAGCGTCGGGCAGTCGGCCCTCGAGCGAATCGACGAGTTCGGCCGTCTCAATCACTCGGCAGCGGCGAAACTCCCGGCCGACATAGGCCGGCAGGTGCCGTGTGAGCAGCAGCTCGAATGTCCGGCCGTCGTTGCGATCGAGCCGGATGAGCATCTTCTGCTGGGTGCGGATCAGATCGAGGACGGTGACCTCCGTTTGCTTCTGGGCGTCGGTGAGCTCTTCGACCCTGGCCTCCGTCCGCTTCTGAGCTTCCGCGAGCTCCCGGACCACGCCCGTCAGTTCATGGAAGTCGGCCCGGGTGACGAGGTCGTCGTGGGCCTCGATCACGACATGGGCCAGCACGTCGGCCTGCTTCTCCGAAAAAACCTCCAGGAGCCGGTCGCGGAGCTGCGAAATCGTCGTCATAGGGAAGCCTCCTTCAGAAACTATACCAAGCGGGGCCAGGCGGGCCCGAGTGCCGGCCGCTGCGGACGGCCGGCAAGAAAGTGTACGGATGTATATTTTTTGTCAAGCGTGTCTTCTCGGCTTTCGGCCCGACGGCGGGCGGCGGTGGTGTCCGCGACGAACGTGCCGGCCCCGTCCTCCGCGCTGGTCACTGACGGCGGTGATGGAGATTAGGGGAGGTGGAAGCGTCAAGTAGAGTGACGGCCATGATGCGATCCGATGAACCGGCGACGCGCGACTCGCGGCGGCCGTGGTGGCAGGACCTCCGCTGGATCACGGCGGGGCTCGTGGCGGGCATCGTGGGCTTGCTCGTGTGGAACCTGTTCGGCCCCGAGCCGCCGATCACGGTGGCGCGGAATACGACGTTTCTCACCGCGCCGCTCGCCGCCGACGGCCTGCCCGATTACCGCGCGGCCCTGCTGGCGGCGATGGGCCCGGCGCCGAAGCCCGAGGAGAATGCGGCGGTGGAACTGCTGCAGGTCATGTGGCCGTTGAAACTCGAAGCCGCTGATCTGCCGGTCGTCTGCCAGGCCCTCGGCATCCCTGCCGTGCCGCAGGCCGAAACGCTGCCGTCTCCGACGAAGGATGCGGCGGTGCGAGTCACGCACGAAATGCTGGCCGCGGCCCGCGAGCGGCCGTGGACAGGGGCGGAGTTTCCGGAACTGGAAGCCTGGCTCGTCGCCCACGAGGCGGCGCTCGACCGGCTGGTCGCGGCGGCGGACCGGCCGCGGTATTGGCTGCCGAGCCCCGCGATGCTGCGTCCCAACCTGCAGGAGTTCATGGAGTATCACCCCGACGACACGTTCGTCCGTCTGGTGGCGGAGCACCTGCGCTGCCGCGCCATGTGGCATGTCGGATCGGGCCGGCATGCCGCCGCCTGGCGCGACATCCGCGCGGGCTACCGATTCAGCAGACTGCTGACGATGCCACCGAACGAGACGTGCAGTGCCGGCGTGCATCTGACGCAGGACGGGACGGGCACGATGGCGGACCGCGCCCTGACCCACGCGTTGCTCGGAGCTCCCGGCCTTCCCGCAGACGCTCTCGCGACGATCAGGCGCGAGCTCGATTTGATCGGACCATTGCCCGACCTCGGGGATGCGTTTCTGGACACGGAGCGGATCACCATGATCGAGTGGTTGGTCACGCTCGCCAAGCGGATCCCCGGCGGGCGGGCGGGCCGGCGACAGGCTTTTGACTTTCCCGTTCTTGGGTCCGGGCCTCCAGCTTCGCGGTCCTGGCTGGACACGCTGCGGCAGTCGTTCGGCACCAGCGAGCAGGCGGCGGTGAGCGCCAGCCTGGACTGGAACGTCGCCCTCGAGCGGGTCAATGCGTACATCGACTCGGTCGTCGCCGCCGCCAGGCGTCCCACCCACGCGGCACGGCAGGCCGAACTCAAACGACTGGAGGCGGACCTGTGCCGGTCGCGGAACGGCCCGGAATGGGGTGGTGTCGGCCACGTGGTCTGCGGAATCGGCAGCCGGAAGTACCGCAGTGCGTTCGTTGGAGAAGGGTTGATCTGGATTTATTCGGACCACTTTGAAGTCCGGACCCGCTCGCGGGCCTCGTTCGACCTCACCCGTACGGCCGCGGCGCTCGCGGCGTGGAAGGCCGACCGGGCCGCGGGCGACGATCCCTATCCCGAAACGCTCGACGCCCTCGTGCCGCAGTATCTCCCGGCCGTGCCACTCGACCCGTTCAGCGACAAGCCGTTCATCTACGAGCGACGTGGCGACGGCTACCTGCTGGCGAGCGTGGGTGAGAACGGCGTGTATGACGGCGGCGATGATCGCGGCGGCTGGATCGTGAGGGGCGAGTGGCGGGCGACCAGTCAGGACGTCGATCGGGACAAGTCGGACATCGTCGTGCGGATGCCCGTGCCGCCGCGGCCTGTGGCGCCATGAGCCATGCGGCCGGCTGGATGCGAAGGCCGGCAGACGCGAAGCAGAGGAGCAGCCATGATGCGATCCGAGGAACCGGCGACCCGCGACTCGCGGCGCCCCTGGTGGCAGGACCTCCGCTGGATCACGGCGGGGGTCGTGGCGGGCATCGTGGGCCTGCTCATCTGGGGCCTGTTCGGCCCCGAGCCGCCGATCACGGTTGCGCGGAACACGACGTTTCTCACTGCGCCGCTCGTCGCCGACGGCCTGCCCGATTACGGAGTGGCGGTGCTGGCGGCGATGGGCCCGGCGCCGAAGCCCGAGGAGAATGCGGCGGTGGAGCTGCTGCAGGTGATGTGGCCGCTGGGCATCGACGCAGCCGATCTGCCGCTCGTCTGCCAGGTCCTCGGCATTCCCGCCGTGCCGCCCGCCGACCCGCTGGGTGAGCCCACCAAGGATGCCGCGGTGAAGGTCACGAGCGAGATGCTCGACGCGGCGGTCGAGCGGCCGTGGACCGGGGCGGAGTTTCCGGAACTGGAAGCCTGGCTCGTCGCCCGCGAGGCGGCGCTCGACCGGCTCGTCGGGGCGGCGGACCGGCCGCGGTACTGGCTACCGAGCCCCACGCTCCTGCGGCGTGAGCCGCAGATGCTCGTGGGCATGCTCCTGCCGGAGTTGAGCGACGTTCGCATGGTCGCGCGGCTGCTCGTCTGCCGGGCGATGGGGCACGTGGGGGCGGGTCGGCATGCCGCGGCCTGGCGGGACATCCGCGCGGTCCATCGGCTCGGCCGCCTGCTCGCGGTGCCGGAGAAGGTGCCGCAGTTCCTGGTGACGCAGCTGGTGGCGATGGCGACCAACGCCCAGGCCGACGTGGCCCTCACCCGGGGCCCGCTGGCCGCGGCCGATCTGCCGATCGACGTTCTGGCCGGGATCCGCCGGGATCTCGACGCGCTCGGACCGCTGCCCAAGCCGGCCGACGGCCTGGCGAACGAGAGGCTCTGCGGGATCGACGCGATCGTCTGGCTGGCCCGAAGAACGCCCGGTGGGCGGACGGGCAGGCGGGAGATGCTCCGGTCTGCTTTCGGCTGCAATGATTCCCTCCTCGTGGCGGCATGGGCCACGAGCCTCGACTGGGATCTCATCCTCGAACGGATGAACGCGCGGTACGACCAGGTTGAAGCCGCCGTTCGCCTCCCCGCATTGATGGCAAGGCGGACGGAACTGGACCGGCTGGTGAAGGAGTTGCAGGAGCCGGTCAGCCTCAGCCGCTCGGGCTGGGAAACAGCCGGGCAGGTGCTGCTCGGATCGTGCAGCCGCGGGCACCGCAGCGTCTTGGTCAGCGACGTGTGGTGCGCGTTGTTCTTGCCAGCGACCGGAGGCGGGCTCAATGCCTTGACCCGCGGCCAGGCCTCGTTCGTCCTCACCCGCACGGCCGCGGCGCTCGCCGCGTGGAAGGCCGACCGGGCCGCGGGCGACGAGCCGTATCCCGAAACGCTCGACGCCCTCGTGCCGCAGTATCTCCCGGCCGTGCCGCTCGACCCGTTCACCGACCAGCCGTTCATCTACGAGCGACGCGGGGCGGGCTACCTGCTGGCAAGCGTGGGCGACAACGGCGTGTACGACGGCGGCGACGACATGAACGGCTGGATCGTGCGGGGCGAGTGGCAAACATCCCGGCAGAAAGTGGATTCGCGAAAATGGGACCTCGTCGTGCGGATGCCCGTGCCGCCGCGGCCTGCGACGCCGTGAGGCCATGTCGCCGAGCGGAGAGGTTGCCGGCGGTGGTGCGGCCGCCGCCGCGGGCACCTGCTCCCATCCCCAACACGAGCGGGGTATGATGGCCCGCTCCACTCGGGGTCACATCGATGTCGTCCGCCTCCCATGCTGATGCCGCCGCCGCTTCGCTCACCGAGCGGCAGGCGGACTTCGCCGCCGAGTCGATCACGCGGCTCGCCGCGGCGCTCAACACGGTGCTCTTCGGCCAGGAGCGGCTCGTCGAGATGGTGATCGTGGGCCTCCTCGCCCGGGGCCACATCCTCCTCGAGGGCCTGCCCGGCCTCGGCAAGACGGAGCTCGTGAAGGGGCTTTCCAAGGCCCTCGCCCTCGCGAGCAAGCGGGTGCAGTTCACGCCCGACCTGCTGCCGGGCGACATCACCGGCAACCCCGTGCTCGAGGAGGTGGACGGCCGGCGGAAGTTCGTGTTCCAGCCCGGGCCGGTGTTCGCCAACATCCTCCTCGCCGACGAGATCAACCGCGCCAGCCCGAAGACGCAGTCGGCCATGCTCGAGGCGATGCAGGAGCGGCGGGTGACCGTGATGGGGCAGACGCACCCGCTGCCCGCGCCGTTCTTCGTGCTCGCCACACAGAACCCGATCGAACTGGAAGGCACCTACCCGCTCCCCGAGGCCCAGCTCGACCGCTTCCTCTTCAAGCTCGACGTGCCGAGCAACGACGTGGGCACGCTCGAGCGGATCGTGCTCCACCGTGAGATCGGCGTCGAGCCGGCGGTGTCGCAGGTCATGGACGCGGCCCAGCTGGAGACGCTCTTCGGCCACGTCCGCCGCGTCTACATGCCGCCCACCGTGGCCAACTACATCGCCCGGCTCGTGCAGGCCACGCATCCCGGCGCGGCGCACGCCGCGGGCGTGAAGTTCGGGGCCTCGCCGCGGGCGGCCCTGGCGCTGGCCGCCGCGGCCAAGGCGAAGGCCCTGTGCGACCGGCGGATCAACGCCGCCTACGAGGACGTCCGCGCCGTGGCGGCGGCGGTGCTGCGGCACCGGGTCGTGCTCGACTACGGGGCCAAGCTCGAAGGGCTGACGACCGACGGGCTCGTGGCCCGGCTGCTGGAGCAGGTGCCGGCCCAGGACAAGCCGCTGCCGTCGAGCCTCGCCGCCGCGAAGGTGTGACATGGATGTGCGGTTGCCCGGTCGCTGTTCTGTCCTTCCTGGCCTCTCCCTCGGGGAGAGGCCGGCCGCAGGCCGGGTGAGGGTGCTGGTGAGCCAACGCGCATCTCTTGCACCCTCACCCCGGCCCTCTCCCAGAGGGAGAGGGATATTGGGGCCGCCTCACTCCGCCACGCTCCGCATCCTCACGCCGATCCCCGTGCCTCCGGTTGCCGGGACGGCGGGACGAAGGTGGCTGCCGACCGTGCGATTCGTGGTGTGCATGCTCGCCTGCGGCTGCTCGGTCGCGGCCCGGGGCGACGTCGAGAAGCTCTACACCGATCCGGCCAGCGGGATCCAGGTGGAGGTCGAGGGCTGGGCAGGTCACGTCTCGCCGGTGACCGGCCGCGACGTGGGGCTGATGCCCGTGACCGTGACGATCACCAACGGCAGCCCCGCGGACCACGTGTGGACCGTCGCGCCGACGACGGGCTACGGCTCGTCGGCGGACGTGACGCCGAGCGGGCGGATCGCCGTGTCGGCCGGGGCGACGGGCCGAATGACGCTTTTCGTGGGCAGTAGCAGTGGCGGCTGGGGCGGGAGACAGACATTTCAGATGACCGGCCACGGCGTGTCCACGACGTTTCAGGTCGATTGCAGCCGGGCATCCCACCGCCATGGCGGCGGAACGCTGCTCCAGTGCGGCATCTCCAAGGAGGTGCAGGCGGCCCAGGGCAACCCGTTCGCCAAGTACACGCTCACCGGCGGCCCGCTCGACATGTCGCGGGCTCCGGAAGACTGGCGGGGCTGGTCGGCGTTTCGCAACGTCCTGCTCACGGAGAGCGAGTGGCGAGGGCTCGCCGGCGGCCGCCGCAAGGCGCTGCTCGACTGGGCGGCGACCGGCGGACGGGCGGGAGTGCTCGTGGCCGACCGGGCGGCCGATCGGCTCGGCCGGCTCGGGTTCCCGACGGCCGGCCCCGACGGCCGCCGGCGGATCGGGGCCGGTGAGATCGTGGTCGTGCCCTGGGACGGCTCGAAGCTCGCGGCCGGCGACGTCGCGGCATTTCTCGACGGCCGCACCACGTTCGAGGACGCGCTGGGCGACTACCACCCGCTGTCGAAAGCGTCCGGCGGTCGGCACTACGGCTCCGTCCCGACGGGCGGCGGCTGGGAGCCGGGCTTTGGGCGGCTCTGGGACCGCTTCGGGCTGCGGGCGCTCCCCGTCGGCTCGATCCTCGCCTTCCTCGCCATCTTCGGCCTCGTGGCCGGGCCGCTCAACGTGATGGTGCTCGCCGGCAAGGGGCGGCGGTCGCGGATGTTCTGGACGACGCCGGCGATCTCGCTGGCCGCCACGGCCTGCCTGCTGGCGCTGATGTTCCTGCGGGACGGCGTGGGCGGCGCCGGCGGGCGGCGGGTGCTCGGCCTGCTCGCGCCGGAGCACAACACGCTCGCCATCATCCAGGAGCAGTTCAGCCGCACGGGCGTGCTGCTCGGGTCGTCGTTTCCGATCGCCGAGCCGGCCTGGCTGGAGCCACTCGGGCCACGGGACGATCAGGCGGAGTTCATCGAGGCCGACGGGCGGACGCGGCAGGGCGACTGGTTCCGCAGCCGCTCCGATCAGGCCTTCCTGGCCACGGCCGTGCGGCCGTCGCGGGCGCGGATCGAGTTCGTGCCGGGCGCCGATGCCACACCGCCGGCCGTGATCTCCAGCATCGAGGTGCCGCTCGAGCGGCTGTTCGTGATCGACGAGGAGGGCCGCTACTGGATGGCCGCCGACGTGGGCACCGGCGAGAAGAAGCCGCTCGTGGCCAGCGACGCCGACGCCTACGCCAAGTGGTTCGCAGCGCTCGAGGCCGATGCCGGCCCGGTCCGCCGGCAGGCGGTCGCGGCCGTGAAAAACCTCCGCGGCCACGCCTACGCCTCGAGCCCGCAGGCCGGTAAGGTGGCCGTGGCGACGCTGGGCTCGATCCGCTGGATCGACGAACGGGCCGACTTCGCCGGGCCGTACACGAGGAGCGGCCCGCGATGACGACCCCGGCGCCCGTCGCCCCCGCCGCCGCGTCGGCCGGCCCGCTCGTCGAGGTCCGCGGCCTGCATCGCGTCTTCGACGCCGTGCACGCCGTGCAGGACCTGTCGTTCACGATCGCCCGCGGTGCGGTGGTCGGCTTCATCGGCGCCAACGGCGCCGGCAAGACGACGACGATGCGGATCATGGCCACGCTCGACGAGCCGACATCGGGGGAGGTGGTGGTGGACGGCCTCGACGTGGTCGAGGAACCGACGAAGGTCCGCCGGCTGGTGGGCTGGATGCCCGACGCCTACGGCACCTACCCCAACATGACGGTCTTCGAGTACCTCGACTTCTTCGCCCGCTCCTACGGCTTCTCCCGCACGCAGCGGCGGGCGCGGGTCGAGGAGGTGATGAACTTCGCCGACCTCACGCCCTTGGCCGACCGGCAGATGGGGAAACTGAGCAAGGGCATGGGGCAGCGGCTGTGCTTCGGGCGGATGCTGATCCCCGATCCAGAGTTCATGATCCTCGACGAGCCGGCGGCCGGCCTCGACCCCAAGGCCCGTCTCGAGTTCAAGAACCTCGTGCGGCTCCTCGCCGCCCGCGGCAAGACGCTGTTCATCTCCAGCCACATCCTCAGCGAGCTGGGCGAGATGTGCGACTCGCTGCTGTTCATCGACGGCGGCCGGCTGGTCTATCACGGCGACGCCGAGGCCCTGCGGCACGGGCAGCCGGCCGGTGATGGCGACGCGGCGGCGATGGTGGTGGTCGTGAGCGTGGCCGGCGACCCGCGGCCGCTCGTCGAGTGGGCCGAGACGAACCAGGGCTGGAGCGTCCGCGAGGAGCGGCGGGACGGCGCCCGGCTGGCCTGCGCGGGCAGCGACCCGGCCCTGCTCGCCGACGGCCTGCGGCGGATCGTGGCCGCGGGGATTCCGGTGGTGGAGTTCCACCGCGAACAGCGGCGGCTGGAGGAGGCGTTCGTGGACATGGTGAAGGAGCGGCGTTAAGCGGCCGGCCGGCGACACGTATGGCAATGGCAATGGCAATGGCAATGGCAATGGTCCGGCTCCGGGGCGGCATGAGTTCGCTCGCTGACACGCTCGCGATCCTCACGCCGACCCCTGAGCCTCGCGGTTCCGGGCCGACGCCGGCATGCGCCGCGGTCGGGGATGCCTGTGCCACGCCGCCGGACGTTCGCCTCGGCCCTCCAGGCCTCGGCTCTCTGCATGTCCGCTGCGCTCCGGCATCCTTGCCTCCGCTTGCTCCGATAGCCCGGCGTCATGGCACAGGCATCCCCTCCCTGGTGCAAGGTAAGTCATGGCTACGGGCGTGATTGACGCACAATGCCAGATGCCTTCCCGTGGGTGGCGGGGGGACGACTTCGCGGCTTGGCTGCCGCCGATGCTCGTCAAGGAACTGCGGCAGGGCGTGCAGTCGGGCGTCTTTTTCTGGACGTTCCTGCTCTTTCAGGCGGCGCTGTTCCTGCTCTTCTCGCTGCAGGTGCTGGTGGTGGATGCGGAGCCCGCGGCGGTGGGCACATTCAGCTTCTTCTTCTGGCTGGCGGCCGTGGCGGGCGTGGCGGTGCTCGTGCCGCTCCGCGGCCTGGGTGCGATCGGCGGCGAGCGGCAGGGCAACGCCCTCGACCTCCTGCAGATCACGCGGCTGTCGGCGACCCGGATCGTCGTCGGCAAGTGGGCCGCGCTCGTCGCGCAGTCAGGCCTCGTGGCGGCCACGCTCCTGCCCTACCTCGTGATCCGCTACTTCTTTGGCGGCGTGGACGTGCTCCGCGATCTCGTGGGCCTGGGCTCGATCCTGGTCGCGGCCGCGGTCGTCGCGGCGGCCGCGATCGCCCTCTCCACGTTGCCCTTGTGGCTGCGAATCGGCAGCGGCCTGGCCGCGGGTGGCGCTGTGTTCTTCGGACTGGTGGCCATTCTCGAAGGGGCATTTGGCCGCTCGTTGTCCGGCTGGATGGGCTGGGAGACGGTGGCCGGCCTGCTGGCGCTCGCCGCCGTCTACACGGTCGCCTGCCTGGAGTTCGCGGCCGCGCGGATCGCGCCGCCGGCGGAGAACCACGCCCTGCGGCAGCGGCTGCTCGCCCTGCTCGTCGCCGCGTCCTGGCCGCTGGCCGGCTGGTGCGGCACGCGGGAGGCGGCCGTGGGCACCGTCTTCGGCACCGCGCCGCTGCTCGCCGCCACGGCCGTGGCGGCGCTCGTCGAGCAGCCGAGCCGCCTGCGGACGCTGTTCGCCGGGTTTCGACGGGCGGGCCCTGCCGGCCGCCTCGCCGCCACGTTCTTGGCGCCGGGCTGGGCGAGCGGGCTGGTGTTCCTGGCGATCCTGGCCGCTGTGTGCGGCGCCGGTTGGCTCGGCGTCCTCACGCGGTTCGTGACGGCCGACGACCGCCCCGTGGCGATCGCGTTCTCCGCGCTCGCCGCGGCCGCGATCGTCGTTCCGCTGCCGGTGACGTTGCTCTGCGGCCGGGTCGGCCATCCGCTCGTGCTCTACGCGCTCGTGCAGATTATTTCCTTCTCCGTGTTCGTCTTCGCCAACGCCTTCAAGGAAAACGACCAGCCCTGGGCCGAGTACGAGATGGGACGGCTGGTGACGCTGCCGTTTCCCCTGGCCGCGGCCTGCGCGCTCGTCGCCACGCACAAGACGGCGGTGATGCGGCTCGTCGCGCCGATGTTCACGACCGCGGCCCTCGCCGTGATCGGCGTGGTGCTCGCGATGCTGGCCTGGCCTTGGCTCCGCGAGCTCGCCGCCGCCGACCGGCTCGTGCGGGGTGAGGCGCCGGCGGGCCCGCGGCCCGGGGCCGTCGCCCTGGCGCGGCGGGCCGCGGCCGCTCGGCCCTGGGTCTGGCGGGGCGACGACTTTCCCGGCTGGCTGTCGCCGATGCTCGTCCGCGAACTGCGGCAGGGCGTGCAGTCGGGGATCTTCGCCTGGACGTTCATCGGCGTCCAAGGGGCGATGTTCGCCCTCATGACCTGGGCCGTGGGCACGTTCGGCGGCACCCTGGAGGGAGGCTATGCCCGCGACTTCGCCGGCATGTTCTGGGCGGCGATCGCCGCGGCGATCGTGGTCGTCGTGCCGCTGCGGGGCCTGACGGCCGTGAGCGGCGAGCGGGCGGCGAGCAACCTCGATCTCGTCCGGCTGACGCGGCTGTCGGCCACGCGGATCATCCTCGGCAAGTGGGCGGCGCTCGTGGGCCAGGGGCTGCTCGTGGCCACGGCGCTCTTGCCGTATCTCGCGCTGCGGTACTTCTTTGGCGGCGTGAACGTGGTCGTCGATCTGGAACTCTTCGGCTGGATGGTGGCCGGCTCGATGGCGGTGGCCGCGGCGGCGCTGGCGCTCTCCACGCTGCCAGTGTGGGCCCGGATCGGGATCGTCGTGGTCGTCGGCCTCGTGGGCTTCATTCCGGCGGTGGAACTCATGCAGGCAGTCGTCCGCGGCCGGCTGTCGTTCGCCCGCCTGGGCGCCGGGCGGCTGGGGATCCTCGCGGGCGTGGGACTCGCGACCGTCGCGCTGTTGGAATATGCCGCCGCCCGGATCGCCCCGCCGGCCGAGAATCATGCCGGACGCAAGCGGCTGATCGCGGTGCTCGTGGCGACCGCTTGGGCGGTGGTCGGAGCCGTCGGCACGGAGGAGGCGTTCCTCGTCACGCTGCTCGTCGGCGGGCCGCTGCTTGTGTGCTACGCGATCGGCGCCCTGCTCGAGGAGCCGGTGCCGATCGCCACGCTCCACCGGCCGTTCGGTCGCCGGGGTGTCGCGGGGCGGCTGGCGGCGGCCGTGTTCACGCCCGGCTGGGCGACGGCGGTGCCGTTCGTGGCGATCATCGCCGGGCTCTGCATGACGGGCTGGCTGGCGTTCGTCGCGCGACACATACGAAGGGATTTTATCATTGGGCCGACGGTCGGCTGCCTGATCGCGGCGGCCGTGATCTTTCCGTTGCCGGTGCTCGTCCGCTGGCCGCGGGTCCGGCCGCGGGTGCTGCTCTACGGGCTCGTGCACCTGGCCTGTTTTCTCTTCTTCGTGTATCTGCTGGCTGTCGCTCCGCGAAACCAGCCGTGGGCCGCGGCTGGCGGCTGGGTGCTCACGCTCCCCTTCCCGCTGGCGGCCTTGCCGGCGTTCATGGCATTGCAGGCGGCGACGCCCCGCCTCGCCCCCGTGTTCATCGCGGCGACGGCCGTCACGACGCTCATCGTGCTGGCGTGCGTCGCCGGGCCGTGGCGCGCGGAGATGCGCCGCACGCTCCGGCTCGCCCGCGGCGCCGGCCACCCCGCGACGGCCCGGTCGGCATGACGGAGACCCGATCGATGGCCGTGATGACGACGCATGCCGCGACGAATGATGCCGGGGCCGGCCAGCCCTGGCGGGGCGACGACTTTCCCGACTGGCTGTCCCCGATGCTCGTCCGTGAACTGCGGCAGGGGATCCAGTCGGGGGCGTTTTTCTGGACGTTTCTCCTCCTCCAGGCAGCCCTCGTGCTGCACGCGGCCTTCACGGTGCTCGGCTCGTCCGCTGGTTCCGAGCGGGATCTGATCCGCATCAGCGGCGGGTTCTTCTGGGCGATCCTCGTGATCACCGTGGGACTCGTGATTCCGCTCCGCGGCCTGCAGGCGGTCGCCCACGAGCGGGTGGGCAACAACCTCGACCTCGTGCGGCTGACGCGGCTGTCCGCCACGCGGATCGTCGTCGGCAAGTGGGCCGCCATCGTCGCCCAGGTGCTGCTCGTCACGGCGGCGATTCTCCCCTATCTCGTGCTCCGCTACTTCATGGGGGGCGTGAACGTGGTCGAGGAACTGTCGCGGCTGCGCTGGCTGGTCGTGGCCGCGGCGGTGGTGGCCGCCCTGGCCGTGTATGCCTCGACGCGGCCGCAGCGGGAGCGGGTGGGTCTGATGGCGCTCCTGGGCTTGGGTGGCTGGGGCACGCTCATGGGCGTGGCCGCCCGCGGCAGTCTGCCGACTCTCGTCGGAGGCTGGTCAGGGCTCGGCGTGGCGGCGGTCTACGGGACGTTGTTTCTCGATGCCGCGGCTGCGAGCATCGCGCCCGCCTCGGAAAATCGCGGCTTCTGGAAGCGGCTGGTGGGCCTGGGATGCGCGGCGGCGGTCGCGGCGGCCGGCCTGCTCGGCACGCGGAGCGATTTCCTCGTCGTCGCGTTGCTCGTCGGCCTGCCGGTGCTGTTCCTCGTGGTCGGGTCACTGTGCGAGCGGCCGGTGCGGTTTCGCCGGCTCCATGCCGCCTTCGCCCGCGGCGGTGTTGTGGGGCGGCTCGCGGCGGTGGTGCTCACGCCCGGCTGGGCGACGGGCCTGGTGTTCGCGGCCGTGGCCGGATGCCTTACGGCCGTCGGGTTTCTCGCGCAGGCGGCGCCGAGCGCATTCGTCGCGGCCTGCATCAGCCTCACGGTTGCGGCGGTCGTGTTCCCACTGCCGCTGTTGCTGCTCCTGCCCAGGCTCAAGGAACGACAGCCGCTCTATGTGGCAGTGCAGGCGTTTTGTCTGGTGATCTTCGGGGTTGATGCCTTCCTCCATGGCATGCCCGGTGCGGCTTGGAACACGCGGGCCGTCGTGGCACCCTTTCCACTGGCGGGCCTGCTGCGGCTCTTGGTGGACGACGCGCCTGGTACTTGCGGCACACTTGTGGTCGCCGGTCTGGTGGTGCTGGTGATTGTTCTGGGGCTGGTTGCCCGGCCGTGGTGGCGGGAGATGCGTGAGACCTGGCGGCTCGTCGGTGCGGAGACGCGACCATGAACCTCCGCGAGATCCACGCCCGGGCGAAGGCGGCGGCGGCCGTGGCCCGGCTGCCGTTGCGGAGCGGCCAGTGGTCGGGCACGGCGGGCAACGTACTCGGCCGCGGCACCGGCAGCTCGATCGACTTTCAGGACCATCGGCAGTATGTGCCCGGCGACGATCCGCGGCACATCAACTGGCAGGCCTACGCCCGCACCGGCCACTACTCGATGAAACTCTACCGCGAGGAGGTGACGCCGCGGATCGACCTCGTGTACGACGTGAGCGGCTCGATGTTTCTCGATACGGCCAAGGCGACGCGGGTGTGGGAGCTGTTTTACTTCTGCCTGGAGAGCGGGCTGCGGCTCGGCGGCCATCTCAAGCTCTTCGTGCTCGGCCGCGCGACGGGCGACATTCCCGAGGAACTGCCCGTCGAGCGGGCCCTCGCCGACGGCTGGCCGGACGCGGTCGCCGCCACGGCCGCCGCACCGGGAAAGCCTTCGGCCGTCACCGAGCCGGCGGGGCTCGCCGACCAGCTCGACCGCGTGCCGCTGCGGGCCGGCTCGCTCCGCGTGCTCGTCAGCGACCTGCTCGACGAGTCGCCGCCGGGCCGGGTCGCGGCCCGACTGGGGGCGGCCCGGAGCCGCGGCATCGTGCTCGCTCCGTTCGCCGCGGCCGAGCGGGAGCCCGACTGGAACGGCAACGTCGAGTTCGAGGATGCCGAGCGGGGCGGCCGCTCGCGGCAGCGGGTCGATGCCGAGATCCTCGACCGCTACCGCGGTGCCTACCGGCGGCACTTTGCCGCCTGGCGGGAGGAGTGCGCCCGCCGCGGCCTGGGATTCGCCCGCGTGGGCGATGCGGGCGACCTGCTCGCCGCGCTCCGCGGCGAGGCTGTGCCGGCCGGCGCCATCGAGATGTAGGGGGGGCTCCATGGCTATGGATGCGTTAGTCGGGGTTGCCCATGCCCCGTCGCCGGACGTTCGCGTCGGCCCTCCAGGCTTCCGCTCACTCGGAGCTGGCTGCGCTCCGGCATCCGTGCCTCCGCTGGCCAGCTACGCCGGCTCTCAGGGCATGGGCAACCCCTTCTTCGATCTCGGACAGAACAACGCGGCAATGAGCCGGCGCCTTGTGTGTCACTCGTTGAGTGTTTCCAGCGGAGCGTGACGGTTTCATGACAGGCATGTTCTTCGCCAATCCCTGGGGCCTGCTCGCACTGGCGGCGGTGCCGGTGCTCGTGGCGATCCATTTCCTCCAGGAGCGGTCGCGGCGGGTGCGAGCGAGCACGCTGTTCCTGCTCGAACGCGCCGCGCCTCTGCCGGCCGGTGGCATCCGCTGGGAAAAGTTCAGGAACTCGCTCCCGTTTTGGATGCAACTGCTCGCGGCCACGGCCCTGGCCTGGCTGCTGGCCGACCCGCGGTGGATCGCGCAGGAATCGCGGCAGACCGTGGCCGTGGTTCTCGACAGCTCGGCCTCGATGCAGGCCGCACGGCAGAAGACGCTCGACCTGCTCGCCCGGCGGCTCGCCGCCTGGGACGCCGTCGCCGCCCGCACCGACTGGCACCTGCTCGAGACCGGGCCCGGACGACCGCCGCTCTACGCGGGGCGGGAGCTTCCCGCCATGCTCGCGGCCGCCCGTGGGTGGCGGCCGACCCTCGGAACGCACGACTGTTCCGAGTCGCTCGCCATCGCCGCCACGCTCGTGCCCCCCGGCGCCGGGGCCGTGATCCTCGTCACCGATCGGCCGACCGAGGTGCCCGGCGGCGTGGGCCTGCTCTCGGCGGGCGCCGCGTTCGACAACGTCGGCTTCTCCGGGGGCGACGTGGAAGGGGCCGGTGACGGTGCCGCGTGGCGGGTGCTCGTCACCAATCATGGGGCCGCGCCCCAAGAGCGGGCCGTGACCGCGCGGAGCGCGGTGGCCGGCGGCGAACCTCTGCCGCTCGGTCTGCCCGAGATCATCAGCCTCGCGCCGGGGCAGACCCGCACGCTCCAGGGGCCATGGCCCGCCGGCGCCGAGCGGATCGTGCTGGGGCTCACGAGCGACCGTTTCAGCTTCGACGACACCCTGCCGCTCGTGCGGCCCGTGCCGCGGACGGTGAGGGTGGCCGTGACGATCGGCGGGCCCACGGGCCAACTTCTCGGCCGCATGGTCAAGGCGGCCGACGGCGTGGAGATCGTCGCCGATCCTGCAGCCGCGGATCTCGTGGTCGGCCGTTTCGGCCCCGCGGCCACGACCGACGGCATCCAGGTGGCGGTGGACGACACGTCGGCGACGGACGCGGCGAAACCGCCCGCGCCGCAGGCGGCTGTCGAGAATAAAAAACCGGGCAAGCCAGCGGCGTTCGATCCGGCCTGGGTGGCCGCGGAAGACACCGCGCTCACCCGCGACCTCGGCTGGGGCGGGCTGTTGTCGGGTCCCGCCGGCAACCTCGGCCTCACTGCCGCCGACGAGCCGTTGCTCTGGAAGGGAGGCCGGCCCCTGGCGTTCGTCCGCACCACCGGCCTGCCGGGCGGCCGCAGCGTGCAGTCCCTCGTGCTCAACTTCGACGTCGCAGCCTCGACCGCGGCTCGCGCGCCGGCGCTGGTCGTGCTCGTGCAGCGGTTCATCGACCGCATCCGCACGCGGATCCCGCGGCCGTGGGCCGACAACTTCGACACGGGCCAGGCGATCGACCTGCCCGACGCGGTCCTCGATGCCCCGGCGGGCCGGGCCACGCTCGCCGTGGAGCCGGTCGCGGGGGAGGCCGCGGGACCAGTGCCGTTTCGCGGCCGGGCGCCGCGCGAGCCGGCGTTCTTCACGGTGGCGGCCGCGGTCGGTGGAGACGCCGCGCCCGCGAGGCTCGTGACCGGCGCCGCCCAGTTCGTCGACTCGCGGGAGGGCGACTTCCGCGCGGCCGCCCCCCTCGACACACTGGAATCGATCCGCATGGAGCAAGCGGTCAAGCAGTCGGTCGCCGATCCGTGGCCGCCGCTCTGGCTGGGCATCGCGACCGCCGCGCTGCTCGTCGCCTGGGGATGGAAGGGCCGGGGCCGCCGCAGCGAGGGAGCCGTGTCATGATCCAGGGCCGTCAGGAATTGTGCGGGTCATGGCGAGTGGGCCGGAGTTGCCCATGTCATCTCGTCGGACGCTCGCGTTCGGCATCCTGCCTCCCGCTCGCTCGGAGGAAACCTCGCTTCGCCTTCCGGGCTCCGCTCGGTTTCCGACGCCGCTCGATTGGCATGGGCAGCCCCTCCGACCGATGAAAGTTTCCGAAGAACCATGATCCAGTTCGCCGCCCCCCACTGGTTTCTACTGCTGCCGGCCGTCGCGCTCGCGGGCTGGTTCTGGCGCGGGCTGCACCTGGAGCGGCCGCTGCGGGCGTTGTGCCTGCTCCTGGCCGTGCTGCTGCTCGCCGAGCCACGGGTGCGGCGGCAGGGGGACGGGCTCGACCTGTGGGTGCTCGTGGACCAGTCCGACTCCGGCTGGGAGGAACTGGCGCCACGACTGGCGGAGATGGAGACGATCCTGGAGAAGTCGCGGGGCGTGGACGATCGGATCTTCCACGTCGACTTCGCCGCCGAGGCGGTGACCCGCGGAGCGCTGCTCCGCGCCGGCGCGGCGGCCACGGAGTATGCGGGCAAGCGGACGGCCACGCGGCTGGCCTCGGCCGTCTCCTACGCCCTCGGCCAGATGCCGGCCGATCGCGCGGCCCGGATCCTGGCGATCACCGACGGCTACTCCACCGAGCCGCTCGATCGGCTTGCCGACCAGCTGCTGGAGAAGGGCGTGGCCGTCGACCTGCGGCTGCCGCCGGGGCGGGAGCGGGACGACTTCTCGCTGGCCGCCTTCCGCGTGCCGCGTCGCGTGCAGGCCCGCGAGGGGCTGCTGGCGGAGATGGTGGTTCGCGGCGGCCGCGACGCCACCGTGCCGCTGGAAATCCTCCGCGATGGCAGACCGATCGGGAAGCGGGAGGTGGAGGTCCGGGAGGGCGTGGGCCGGGTGCGGTTCACCGACCGGCTGGCCGCGCCTGGGGCGCACAACTATGCCGTGCGGATCCTGCCCGACGGCGACCCGATCGCGGGCAACAACGTGGCCGAGCAGTGGGTGGAGGTGCAGGGAGGCGGCCGCGTGGTGCTCGTGACCGCGTATTCCGACCCGCCACTGGCCACGGCGCTCGAGGCCCAGGGGCTGGAGGTGCAGGTGATCGCCGACCTCGCCGCCGCGCACGTGGGCGTGCTCTCCGGGGCCAAGGCGGTGATCCTCGACAACGTGCCGGCCTACAAGCTCGATCCCGGCTTCGTGAAGGGGCTCGACTTCTTCGTCACCGCCCAGGGGGGCGGGCTGGCGATGGTGGGCGGAAAGTTCTCGTTCGCCGCCGGCGGCTGGTTTGGCTCGCCGCTCGACCCGCTCTTGCCGGTGAGCATGGAGCTCAAGCAGGAGCACCGCAAGCTCGCCGTGGCGATGGCGATCGTCATGGACCGCTCGGGCAGCATGTCGATGACGGCGCCGGGCACGACCCAGACGAAGATGGCGCTGGCCGACGAAGGGGCGGCCCGGGCGATCGAGCTCCTCGGCGACGACGACATGGTGGTGCTGATCCCGGTCGATAGCGCGGCCCATCCGCTCTCGGACGCCCCGGTCGCCGTGGGCCCGAACCGGGCCAAGCTCGTGGCCGCGGCCCGCAGCGTGGAGAGCACCGGCGGCGGCATCTTCTGTTACACGGGCCTGGCGAAGGCCTGGGAGATGCTGAAGGAGACCAAGGTCGGCCAGCGGCACGTGATCCTGTTCGCCGACGCGGCCGACGCCGAGGAGCCCGGCGACTACGAGAACCTGCTCGCCGAGATGACGAAGGAGAAGTGCTCGGTGAGCGTCATTGGCCTGGGGGCCGATACCGACGTGGACGCCGAGTTCCTCAAGGACATCGCCAAGCGGGGCAACGGCCGGATCTTCTTCAACACCGACGCCAAGGAGCTGCCCGCGCTCTTTGAGATGGAGACGGCCACGATCGCACGGTCCGCCTTCATCGACGAGCCGGTGGCCGTGAAGGGCACGCCCGGCTGGACGGAGATTGCCGCCGCCCCGCTCGCATGGCTGCCGGAGGTCGACGGCTACAACCTCACGTATCTCAAGCCCAAGGCGGCGCAGGCGGCGATCACGGGGGACGAATACGCCGCGCCGCTGGTCGCCTTCTGGCGGCGGGGCACGGGACGGGTGGCGGCGGTGACGTTTCCGCTGGGGGGCGAGTTTTCCAGGCTGACCCGCGACTGGGATGGCTACGGCGGCATGGCCCAGAGCCTGGCCCGCTGGCTGGCCGGGCCACCGCTGCCACCGGGCGTGGGCATGCAGGCCCGGGTGGATGGAACGCGGGTGCGGGTGGACCTGCTTTACGACGACTCGTGGGCCGACCGCGTGGCGGCCGACGCTCCGGAGTTGACCGTGTCGCGCGGGGCCGGGGGCGTGGCGACGGCGGTGCCGTGGGAGCGGCTGGCGCCCGGCCACTACTCGGCGGCCTTCGACGCGGCCGACGTAGAGTATGTCCGCGGAGCGGTGCGGCTCGGGGAGACGGCGCTGGCGGTGGGGCCGCTGAACGTGGCCGCCAATCTCGAGTGGGCCTTCGACCGCGGCCGCGTGGAGGAACTGCGGGCGGTGAGCGGCCGCTCCGGCGGGGTGGAGCGGGTCGATTTGTCCGACGTCTGGCGGGCCCCGCGGCCGGCGGCCTTCCGCGACATCCGCCGCTGGCTCCTGCCTACGCTCTTGGTCGTGATGCTCCTCGAGGCCCTGCAGACGCAGGTCGGGTGGACATGGCGGCGGCCACGGCTCACGGTCACCACGATGGTGTAGGCTCGATCTCACCGCCAGCCGGGCCCGGCCGCGGTGGGATCCCAGGATTCACGACATCCCCGGGGCCCAGGATCGCGAACGCGTTGCCGGCCAACGCCACGAAGGGACGCGATGAACGCCGTTCAGACGACGATCATCTCCGCCCTCCCCATGCCACGCGTTTCGCGGCCACACGCTCCCGGCGGGCGGCGTGGTGGTCGCGAATCCGATCCACCTGACGGGCCATGGCCTGGCCGACGCGGGCGGTCGCCCGGTCCACGGCCGCCGCCCAGTCGCTATCGGCCACGGCGGCCACGACCACCCCGCAGCCGTGCGTTTTCACGAGGATGCGGCAGAGCTTGTCGATGCCCCCCTTGGGGCCGTTGTGATCCTTCAGGAACACGAACACCTTGCCGATGCGGCCGCCGAACCGCGCCAGGGCGAATCGCAGCCGACGCTCGATGTGGTTCGGCAGATCCTGGGGCCGCCGCACGCCCTTGTCTTTGAGGTGCCAGATCATGGGGTTCCTCCTTCGCGACCGGCCGGACGCCGGCGGTCATGCCAGGATTATTCGCCCATCCGCCTTGGTCCGGGAGCCTTGTTTGTTTCGTGGTCGTGCATAGAAAATATCGATGCGTGACGGCCGGGAGATTGGCTTGATGGACTGGCTCAACTACCACCACCTGCTCTACTTTTGGGCGGCCGCCCGCGAGGGGAGCATCACCAAGGCCTGTCGGCGGCTGCACCTGACGCAGCCCACGGTCAGCGCCCAGATCCGGGCGCTGGAGAAGTCGCTCAAGGCCACGCTCTTCGACCGCTCCGGCAGGACGCTCGCGCTCACCGACACCGGCCGCATGGTCTATCGCTACGCCGACGACATCTTCGCGCTCGGCCGCGAGCTGCAGGACGCCCTCCGCGACCGGCCCCGGGGCCAGGCCCTGCGGTTCGCCGTGGGCGTGGCCGACTCGCTCCCCAAGGTGCTGGTCCATCGGCTGCTCGCCCCGGCCTTCGAGGCGGGCGACGACGTGCGGGTGACGTTCATCGACGGGGAGCCGGAGCGGCTGCTGGCGCAGCTGGCCCTGCACGAGCTCGACCTGGTGGTGAGCGACTTCCCCGCCAGCCCGCGGCTGGGGCTCAAGGCCTTCACGCACGTGCTCGGGGAGTGCGGCGTGACGTTCTTCGCCGCGGCGGCGCTGGCCCGCGGCCGCCGCAAGGGTTTTCCCGGCTCGCTTACCGGAGCCCCGATGCTGCTGCCGATCGCCACTGCAGCCCTGCGGCGGAGCCTCGACCAATGGTTCGACGAGCACGACATCCGGCCGCGGGTGGTCGGCGAGTTTTCCGACAGTGCCCTGCTCAAAGCCTTCGGCGCCGCGGGTGACGGGGTCTTCGCCGCGCCCACGGCCGTGGAGGACGATGTGGTGCGGATGTACGGCGTGCGGGTCGTCGGCCGCGTGGCGGCGATCCGCGAGCGGCTGTATGCGATTTCCGTGGAGAAACGGCTCGTCCATCCGGCCGTGGTGGCGATCTCGCGTGCCGCCCGGACGAAACTCTTCCGCGGCCGGCCGGCGACGGACTGACTGCGGCGGGAAGGAGAGCCCGGTCAAGCGGACTTCTGCAGGCCTTCTCGGGCTGGTGCGCAGGCAGGAACGTCGGCGGAACGCCTGCGGGCGGCGGAAAACGCGTCCGGGGCCGATCCAGACGCGTGTTCGCCGTGCTTTGCATCCGGACGCGTTCGGGATGCGAAACCGTCAACAAAGTCCGCATCGGACTGCCGGGGCAGCCTGCGCGGGGAGATTCTCATGGCCATCACATGCCGCGACTCGATCCTCCAGCGATGGCTCTGCTGGTGCTCCCTGCTTCTGCTGGTCTTCGCGATGCCGGTGGCCCAGGCAGCGGGTGATGTCGAAGCGACAAGCCCATCAGCCGGGCCGCCGCCTTCCGCGACGCCCCCCATCACGCTCCCCCCCGGGGACGAGCGGCTGGAGAATGTGTTCGCGGGGCGGAAAGCTCCCGCGTCGAAAGACGATCTCCGCGTCCTCGAAACGCGACTGCAAACGATCGCCGCGGCCGTCCTGCCCTGCACCGTGGGCGTGCAGATCGGCGGTGGTTCGGGCAGCGGTGTCATCGTGTCGGAGGATGGTTTCGTCCTCACCGCCGGGCATGTGTCCGGCAGGCCTGGCCAGAAGGTCACGATCGTCCTCCAGGACGGCCGGCGGGTGCCCGGCAAGACGCTCGGCGTGAACTTCGGAATCGACTCCGGTCTCATCAAGATCGACGGCGACGAGAAATGGCCGCACGCGGAACTCGGCCGGTCGAAGGACCTCGCCTTGGGCGCGTGGTGCGTGGCGGCCGGGCACCCCGGCGGCTTTCAGCCGGGCCGCACGTCGCCGATCCGGGCCGGTCGCGTCCTTGCCAACCAGCCGGGTGGCATCGTCACCGATTGCATGCTGGTCGGCGGCGACTCGGGCGGTCCGCTGTTCGACGGCCGGGCCCGCGTCATCGGCATCAACAGCCGGATCGGCGGCACCGTGGCCGAAAACGTCTGCGTGCCCATCGATACGTACCGCGACACGTGGCCCCGCCTGGCTGCGGGGGAGGCGTGGGGGCTTCCCGCGCGGAAGGGCGATCCGTTCATCGGCCTCTCCGGAGAAGACGCAGAGTCCGGTGTCCGCGTCACGCAGGTCCAGCCCGGCAGCCCCGCCGACAAGGCGGGGCTGAAGGTGGACGACGTCGTGTGCCGGTTCGGCGCCGGCCCGATCGCGTCCTTCGAGGACCTCGTGAAGGCGGTGCGGGCCAGCAAGCCCGGCGCGAACGTCGCGGTCGAAGTGCAGCGCGGCGAGGAACGCCTGACTGTTACGGTGATCGTCGGAAAACGCGAGGACTGAGGACCCGACATGCAACGCTCCGCCCTGGCCCTGGCAATGATGCTCAGCTGCGTGATCGGTATGTGGGGGGCGCGTCTGCCGGCTGACGAGTCCGCCCCCGCCCCGGCGGTGAAGAAACCGCCGGGAACGACTGCGGAAGAAGGCCGCCGCAGATGGGAGCAGGCGTTCGCTCATCAGCTCGACATGCTCCGTGACCAGCAGGCGCGGCGGCGGGTGCCGCCGCAGGCGCGGAATCACGAGGCGATCCTCGAGGCGTTCCGCGAGTCGGTCCTGCCGGTCCGCCTCGGGACGGTGACCGTGCTGGACGGCGACGAGCAGGTGGCGCTCGGAACCGTCGTCGATCGGGAGGGACTCGTGCTCACCAAGGCCAGCGAGCTCCGCGGCACGCCCGCGGTTCGCCTCGCCGACGGCACGCGGCATGCCGCCGAGGTGGTCGCCGTCAGCGAGGATCACGACCTCGCCCTGCTCAAGATCGGGCGGACGGACTTGGAGCCCGTGAAGTGGGCCACGGTGGAGCCGGCCGTGGGCAGCCTGCTGGCGACCGCGGGCATTGGCACACGGCCCGTGGCGGTGGGCGTCGTGAGCGTGGCATCACGGCCGATCCGGTCACGCGTCGTGTTGGGCGTCGAACTGCGGCCCGCGGCCGACATGGCGATCGTCGACAAGGTGGTGCCCGGATCGACGGCGGAGAAGATGGGCCTCCGGCCCGACGACGTGGTGACCCGCGTCGGAGACCGGGAGATCGGTACCCCGCGGGCCCTCGTCGAGATCCTCCGCGATCGGCAGCCTGGGGAAACGGTGGAGCTGGCCATTCGCCGGGGCGCGGAGACGATCGAGTTGACGGCCCGCCTGGAGGCCGACGGAGGGCTGTCGCCGCGCCGGCAGGGGCGGCTCGATCGCCAGAACATCCTGGCCGGGGACATGAGTTCCAGGCGGGGGAGTTTTCCGGAGGCCCTGCAGCACGACACGGTCCTGCAGCCGGAGGACTGCGGTGGTCCGCTGGTGAACCTTGATGGCGAGGTGGTGGGGGTCAACATCTCGCGTGCGGGCCGGATCGAGAGCTACGCCCTGACGCCTGCCGTGGTCCTGCCCGTGCTGGAGGCCATGAAGGCGGGTCAACATCCGCCGCCGGGGAACTTCCCTCACGTGCTCGAAGGCCGTGCACTCGACGCCAGGATCGCGCGGCAGGAGAAAGATCTGCGGGCTGCGGAACGGGCGCAGGTGGCGGCGGAACGGACCCGTGCGGAGGCCGAAAAGCTTTTGGAAAAGGCCAGACGCCAGCGGCGGGAATGGGCGGAGCGGACGCCGTAGCGGGTCGGAGCAGGAGGCTCCTGGTAGGTCTGCCCCATCCCCCGACCCTGGCTCGGGCGGCGGATTTCGCCGCAGGATCGTGCGGCTGGGAGGCCGATGCTATACTTAAAGGACTGATCCGTGAGGCCGCCATGCTCCGAAACCGCCTCCTGCCGCCACCGCTCGTTGTGCTCGTCGTCCTGGCCGCGGCGACCGGGGTGACGGCTGCCGAGACTGCCGCCGACCCCGCTGCCGTCGCGACGGCGGCCGACCCGGCCCAGATCGAGTTCTTCGAGAAGAAGATCCGGCCGGTGCTGGTCGAGCGGTGCTACGAATGCCACTCGGCCGAGGCGGCGAAGGCCGGCAAGCTGGAGGGGAAACTGGCCCTCGACTCCCGCGCCGGCATCCGCCAGGGGGGCGAGAGCGGGCCGGCGGTCATTCCCGGCAACGTGGCCGCGAGCACGATCATCGGCGCGCTCAAGCATGAGGGGCTGGAGATGCCCCCTGGCGAGAAACTGCCCGCCGAGGTGGTCGCCGACTTCGTCACGTGGGTGAAGAACGGCGCCGCCGACCCCCGCGACGGCTCGGCCCTCGCGACCGGCGCGATCGACATCGAGGCGGGACGGAAGTTCTGGTCGTTCGTCCCGCCGGTGGCCCATCCCCGGCCGGCGGTGCAGGACGCCGCCTGGCCTGCGCGGGAGCTCGACTGGTTCGTCCGCGCGGCCCACGAGGCGAAGGGCGTCACGCCCGTGCCGGCGGCGACTCGCGAGGAGTGGCTGCGGCGGGTGACGTTCGACCTCACCGGATTGCCTCCCACTCCGGAGGAGCTCGACGCCTTCCTCGCCGACCAGTCGTCTGAAGCCTTCGCGACTGTCGTCGACCGGCTGCTCGCCAGCCCGCACTTCGGCGAACGCTGGGCCCGGCACTGGCTCGACGTCGCCCGCTACGCCAATGATCTCGGCGGTTCGGTCTTCCCGGCGCCGTCGCCCAATGCGTTCCGCTACCGCGACTGGGTCGTGAACGCGTTCAACGCCGACATGCCCTACGACCAGTTTCTCCGCCTGCAGCTCGCCGGTGACATGCTCCCGGAGCCGAAGGATGACCACGTGACGCGGCTCGCCGGCCTCGGCTTCCAAGGCCTCGGGCTGAGGACGCACGGCCCGGGTAGAAAAATCTCCGACGAGCTCGATGACCGGATCGACACCGTGACCCGCGGTCTGCTCGGGCTGTCGGCCTCGTGCGCCCGGTGCCACGACCACAAGTTCGATCCGATTCCGACCCGCGATTACTACTCTCTCGCCGCAGCCTATAACGGCGGCGAGTGGAATGCGGAACTGCCGCTCGGCAGCCCGGAGCAGGAGCGGGCCCGGAGCGACTGGCTGAGTCGCCAGGCGGAGATCGCCAATCGAATGACGAAGTTTCTCCAGGGAGAGTCCGACCGGGTGTCACGTGAGGAACTCGCGAAACTCACCGCCTACCTCGAGGCGGTGTGGCGGGCGGAGGTCCGCGCCGCCCGCAAGTTGCCGCCGGATCTGCCAGACCTAGCGAAGCGGCACGGTCTCGAGCCCATGATCCTCGAACGTCTGGCCAAGGCCGTGGCTGGCAGGAAAGAACTGGACGCAGCCGGCGACGCTCTCAAGGGCTGGCAGACGGCTGTGCTGGAGGCGGTTCCCGCGGCCGCGGCTGGTTCGGGAGACGTCGACGTCCCGCCGGAGATCGCCACTGCGTCGCGGCAGGTTGCTGCGACCGTGGCAGAGGCGGTCGTGGATCTCGATCGGCTCGACCGGGAAAAACAGGAGAAGAAGCCTAAGCCGGCGGCGCTGAAGCCGGAGCACGATCTGCCCCTCAAGTTCCTGTTCACCAACAAAAAGGGAATTTTCAGGATTGCTGCCAATGAGGTTCCGAAGTTTTTCACCGCCGAGGCGAAGCAGCGGCACGAGTCGCTCACTCGCGAGCAGGCCGAACATGCGAAGACGGAGCCGCCGGAGCCGCCGCGGGCGCCGGGCGTGAAGGGAGGCGGCATGGCGATGAAGATCAAGATTCGCGGCAACGACGGCCAGCTCGGCGCGCCGGCGCCCCCGGGGTTCCTTCAGGTGCTGTCGCGGCCCATGAACTCGGGCACCGCCGCCGCGGCGTTCACCCGGCTCGAGCTCGCCGCCGCCATCGCCAGCCGCGACAACCCGCTTACCGCGCGGGTGTTCGTCAACCGCGTCTGGCACCACCTCTTTGGCAGCGGTCTGGTCGGCACGCCCTCCAACTTCGGCCAGCTTGGTGAGCGGCCCTCGCATCCCGAACTGCTCGACACGCTCGCCGTGCGGTTCATGGAGCACGGCTGGTCGAAGAAGTGGCTGATTCGCGAGATCACGCTCTCGACCACCTACCGGCTCTCGAGCCGGCCCGACGCCGCCAACCAGCGGCTCGACGGCGACAACCGGCTGCTCTGGCGGATGACGCCCCGCCGGCTGGAGTTCGAGGCCTGGCGCGACGCGACGCTGGCCGTCGCCGGAAAGCTCGATTCCACCCGCGGCGGCCTGCCAATGGCTGCCGACGGTAAACAGCAACTGCTTCCAGAGGATCCGTCCCATGGCCGCCGCACGCTCTACTGCTTCTTCAGCCGCTTCAAGACCAACTCCACGATGTCGCTTTTCGACGTGCCCGATCCCGGCGTCACCAGCGAGCGGCGGACGGTGACCACGGTCCCGCAGCAGCAGCTTTTCGGCCTCAACAGCCCGTTCGTCGTGGCGATGTCGAAGGCCTTTGCCGAGCGTCTCGCCCGTGAGGCGGCCGACGACGGCGGCCGCATCGACCGGCTCTGGAAGCTCGCCTTCGCCCGGGCGCCGAAATCGCAAGAGCGCCAGGCAACGCTCGAGTACCTCCAGGCGAACGGAAACGACTGGCCACAGGTCTGTCATGCCATTCTGCTCGCGAACGAATTCATTTTTCTGCCTTGATCGGCCCGGCTCGACACCATTCTTGCGGAGCATCAACATGGGTCCCCGCCTGCTCACCCGCCGCAACCTGCTCGCGAACACCGCGCAGAGCGTCGGCATCGCCGGTCTGGCCGCCGTGCTCGGCGGGGAGGCCTCGGCCGCCAGTGGTCCGCTGGCGGCCAAGCCGCCGCACTTTGCCCCCCGCGCCAAGCGAATCATCCATCTGTGGATGAACGGCGGTCCCTCGCAGGTCGACACCTTCGATCCGAAGCCGGCCCTCGAGAAGTTTGCCGGCCAGCGACCCGGTGCGGTTGATGTCATCAAGACCGAGCGTACGACGAGCGGGCTGATGCCCTCACCGTTCCGGTTCGCCAAACACGGCCAATCGGGCATGGAGATCAGCGAGCTCCTTCCGCATCTCGCCCGGCATGCCGACGACCTGTGCGTGATCCGCTCGATGCACACGGACTCGCCGGCCCACGAGCCCGCCAACTACATGATGTTCACCGGATCCCTGACACCGGTCCGGCCGTCCTATGGCTCCTGGCTGCTCTATGGGCTCGGCTCGCTGAACGAGAATCTCCCCGGCTTCGTCGTCCTTGGAGATGGCCAGCCAGTCAACGGCGCGTCGAACTGGAGCAACCGCTTCCTGCCTGGCATCTACCAGGGTTGCCACGTCAAGGGGGTTGATCCGCTTCGGGATTCGCGGGCGAAGTATGACCCGCGAAAAGTACTCGACAACCTCACCGACCCCTATGCCGCGGCTGACGCCCAGCGGCGGCGGCTCGACTTCGCGCAGCGTCTCAACGAGATGCACCTGCAGGACCAGGGCATGGAAAACAACCTCGCCGCGCGAATCGCATCGCTGGAACTGGCCTTCCGCATGCAGACGTCCGCAATCGAGGCCTTCGACATCTCGGCCGAGACGGCAGCGACGCACGACGCCTACGGGATCACCAGATCCGTGAAGCAGTTCACCGGCGCGATGCCCATGAGCGGCGAGTCGTTTGCCCGCAATTGCCTGCTCGCCCGCCGGCTGCTCGAGCGGGGCGTGCGGGTGGTGCAGGTCTACGCGGGCAGCCAGCAGCCCTGGGACCTTCACGGCAACAGCGAAACGGGCCACAGAAACTTGTGTCAAGCGGTCGACCAGCCGATCGCCGCGCTCCTTCAAGACCTCAAACAGCAGGGCCTACTCGACGACACGCTCGTGGTCTGGGGAGGCGAGTTCGGCCGCACGCCGACCACGGAGGGGAAGGATGGCCGCGACCACAACCCTCACGGCTTCACGATCTGGCTCGCCGGCGGCGGCGTCCGCGGCGGGATGGTCTTCGGCGCCACCGACGAGTTCGGGTTCAAGGCCGTGGAGAACCGGATGCACGTCCACGACCTTCACGCGACGATGCTCCACCTCATGGGGCTCGACCACGAGAAGCTCACCTACCACTACAGCGGCCGCGACTACCGCCTCACCGACGTCCACGGCCGGGTCGTGAAGGAGATCATCGCCTGAAGATGGTGCGGCGGAAACGTTCCTGGCTCCACCCCGGCAGGGCAGTCCAGACGGCTGGGCCGCCGGTCAACCAAGCACGAAGTTGACGAGCCGGCCGGGGACGGCGACGACCTTCACGATCCGCTTGCCGGCGAGCAGCTCGGCGATCTTGGGATCGGCGGCTGCCGCGGCCTCGACCGCCGCGGCGTCGGCCCCGGCGGGCATGACGACACGGCCGCGGAGCTTGCCCTGGATCTGCACCGGGATCTCCACGGTGTCGTCCACGAGCCACTGCGGCTCGACCGTCGGCCAGGCGGCCAGCGACACCGGCGCCGGCCGGCCGAGCAGCTCCCAGAGTTCCTCGGCCAGGTGCGGGGCGAACGGGGCGAGAATCGTCACCAACGGCTCGAGGACCGCCCGCGGCCGCCGCTGACCTGCTCGCCTGGGAGAACAGCGGGTTTTCGGTCGATGCGAGCGCGAGGATCACGCTCATCGACCGCGACGTGCCGAGCTATTTTGAGAGCCTGGAACACCTGCTCCGAGTATTGCGCCCGGCCCCCCTTCGAAGCATCGGCACCGCTACCACGGAGTGTTCGCGCCGAATCACCGGCTCCGGAAAGCCGTCACGGCGCTGGCAATCGGGAATGTCGGCAAGCCATGCGATGCCGCATCCCCTCTCGCTCGGGGAGCGGGTTGGGGTGAGGGTGCTTCAGCCGAGGGTGCCCGACATCAAGAGCCCCGCACGCACGACACCTCACGGATCGCCTGGGCCAAGCTCATGGCGCGGGTAGGGGAGGAGTTTCCGCTCCCGTGCCCGAATTGCGGGGGCGACATCCGGCTGATCGCGTTCCACCAAAGCCGGGGCCGATTCGGAGGATCCTCACGCACCTGGGCGAACCGCTGGAGCCGCTCCTGCTTTCGCCTGCGCGAGGCCCGCCCGCCGACTGGGCCGAGCTCGTCCAGGCCCACGCCGACCGGGCAATCTTCCAAACGTCGCCCGACGCGATGCCCGTGATCGACATCCGCGGCCTCTGACCGGTGCCGTCCGCGAGGCATCGAAGCCAGGGGGCTGGGAGACGGTCTGCGCCGAGGCAAGAACATCGCCATCGCAGCGGGGACTGACTGGTGTTTCGTGTGCCGGTTCGGCGCCGGCCCGATCGCGTCCTTCGAGGACCTCGTGAAGGCGGTGCGGGCCAGCAAGCCCGGCGCGAACGTCGCGGTCGAAGTGCAGCGCGGCGAGGAACGCCTGACTGTTACGGTGATCGTCGGAAAACGCGAGGACTGAGGACCCGACATGCAACGCTCCGCCCTGGCCCTGGCAATGATGCTCAGCTGCGTGATCGGTATGTGGGGGGCGCGTCTGCCGGCTGACGAGTCCGCCCCCGCCCCGGCGGTGAAGAAACCGCCGGGAACCGGGAGATCGGTACCCCGCGGGCCCTCGTCGAGATCCTCCGTGAGCGGCAGCCTGGTGAAACCGTGGAGCTGGCCATTCGCCGGGGCGCGGAGACGATCGAGTTGACGGCCCGCCTGGAGGCCGACGGAGGGCTGTCGCCGCGCCGGCAGGGGCGGCTCGATCGCCAGAACATCCTGGCCGGGGACATGAGTTCCAGGCGGGGGAGTTTTCCGGAGGCCCTGCAGCACGACACGGTCCTGCAGCCGGAGGACTGCGGTGGTCCGCTGGTGAACCTTGATGGCGAGGTGGTGGGGGTCAACATCTCGCGTGCGGGCCGGATCGAGAGCTACGCCCTGACGCCTGCCGTGGTCCTGCCCGTGCTGGAGGCCATGAAGGCGGGTCAACATCCGCCGCCGGGGAACTTCCCTCACGTGCTCGAAGGCCGTGCACTCGACGCCAGGATCGCGCGGCAGGAGAAAGATCTGCGGGCTGCGGAACGGGCGCAGGTGGCGGCGGAACGGACCCGTGCGGAGGCCGAAAAGCTTTTGGAAAAGGCCAGACGCCAGCGGCGGGAATGGGCGGAGCGGACGCCGTAGCGGGTCGGAGCAGGAGGCTCCTGGTAGGTCTGCCCCATCCCCCGACCCTGGCTCGGGCGGCGGATTTCGCCGCAGGATCGTGCGGCTGGGAGGCCGATGCTATACTTAAAGGACTGATCCGTGAGGCCGCCATGCTCCGAAACCGCCTCCTGCCGCCACCGCTCGTTGTGCTCGTCGTCCTGGCCGCGGCGACCGGGGTGACGGCTGCCGAGACTGCCGCCGACCCCGCTGCCGTCGCGACGGCGGCCGACCCGGCCCAGATCGAGTTCTTCGAGAAGAAGATCCGGCCGGTGCTGGTCGAGCGGTGCTACGAATGCCACTCGGCCGAGGCGGCGAAGGCCGGCAAGCTGGAGGGGAAACTGGCCCTCGACTCCCGCGCCGGCATCCGCCAGGGGGGCGAGAGCGGGCCGGCGGTCATGCCGGGCGACGTGGCCGCGAGCACGATCATCGGCGCGCTCAAGCATGAGGGGCTGGAGATGCCCCCTGGCGAGAAACTGCCCGCCGAGGTGGTCGCCGACTTCGTCACCTGGGTGCAGCACGGCGCCGCCGATCCCCGCGACGGGGCGGCCGTGGCTTCGGCTGCGATCGACATCGAGCAGGGGCGGCAGTTTTGGTCGTTCGTCCCGCCGGTGGCCCATCCCCGGCCGGCGGTGCAGGACGCCGCCTGGCCTGCGCGGGAGCTCGACTGGTTCGTCCGCGCGGCCCACGAGGCGAAGGGCGTCACGCCCGTGGCGGCGGCGACTCGCGAGGAGTGGCTGCGGCGGGTGACGTTCGACCTCACCGGATTGCCTCCCAGTCCGGAGGAGCTCGACGCCTTCCTCGCCGACCGGTCGTCGGAGGCCTTTGCCACGGTCGTCGACCGGCTGCTCGCCAGCCCGCACTTCGGCGAACGCTGGGCCCGGCACTGGCTCGACGTCGCCCGCTACACCAACGACCTCGGCGGCACGGTCGGCCCGGTGCCGACGCCGAATGCGTTCCGCTACCGCGACTGGGTCGTGAACGCGTTCAACGCCGACATGCCCTACGACCAGTTTCTCCGCCTGCAGCTCGCCGGTGACATGCTCCCGGAGCCGAAGGACGACCAGGTCACGCGGCTCGCCGGCCTCGGCTTCCAGGGCCTGGGGCAGAAGTTCAGCGGCAATGCCGTGGGCATGGTGAAGAAGAAGGTGGCCGATGAGCTCGACGACCGGGTCGACACCGTCACCCGCGGCCTGCTCGGGCTGACGGTGTCGTGCGCCCGCTGCCACGACCACAAGTTCGACCCGATCCCGACCCGCGACTACTACGGTCTCGGCGCCGCGTACAACGGCGGCGCGTGGAACACGGAGCTGCCGATCGGCAGCCCGGAACAGGAGCAGGCCCGGCAGGACTGGCTGAAGCGGAAGGGGGAGATTGCCGGGCGGGTCACGAAGCTCCTCGACGAGGAGTCGGCGCGGGTAGGGAGGGTGGAGCTCGCGAAGCTCGCCGCCTACCTGGAGGCGGTGTGGCGGGCGGAGGTCCGCGCCGCCCGCAAGCTGTCGCCGGACCTGCCGGCGCTTGCGAAGCAGTACGGCCTCGAGCCCGTGATTCTCGAAAGTCTGTCCAAGGCCCGCGGCAAGAAGCAATTCGAGACAGCCGGCGACGCCCTCAAGGCGTGGCAGGGGGCGGTGCTGGCGGCGATTCCCACGGCTGCCGCCGGCGCGGGCGATATCGACGTCCCGGCGGAGATCGCCGCCGCATCTCAGCGGGCGGCTGCGGTCGTCGCCGAGGCGTTGGCGGATCTCGATCGGCTCGACCGGGAGAAGCAGGAGAAGCAGCCGAAGGCGGAGCCGCTCAAGCCGGAGCACGACCTGGCTCTCAAGTTCCTGCTCCAGAACAAAGGGGCAGCCTTCAGGTTGAATGCCAATGAGATCCCGAGATTTTTCACGGTGGAAGCGAAGCAGCGGCACGAGGCGCTTGCCCGCGAGCAGGCCGAGCATGCGAAGACTGAGCCGCCGGAGCCACCGCGGGCGCCGGGCGTGCAGGGGGGCGGCAGCCCGATGCGAATCAACATCCGCGGCAACGCCGACCAGCTCGGCGTGACGGCGCCGCCCGGGTTCCTGCAGGTGCTGTCGGCACCCGCGGCCTCGGGCACCGCCGCCGCGGGGTTCACCCGCCTGGACCTGGCCGACGCGATCGCCAGCCGTGACAACCCGCTGACCGCGCGGGTCTTCGTCAACCGGGTCTGGCACCACCTCTTCGGCCGCGGCCTGGTCGGCACGCTCTCCAACTTCGGCCAGCTCGGCGATCGGCCCTCGCATCCCGATCTGCTCGACACGCTCGCGGTGCGGTTCATGGAGCACGGCTGGTCCACGAAGTGGCTGGTTCGTGAGATCACGCTCTCGACCTCCTACCGGCTCTCGAGCCGACCCGACGTCGCCAACCAAAAACTCGACGGCGACAATCAGCTGCTCTGGCGGATGACGCCGCGGCGGCTGGAGTTCGAGGCCTGGCGGGATGCGACGCTGGCGGTGGCCGGCAAGCTCGACCGCACGCTCGGCGGTCCGCCGCTGGCAGCCGATGGAAAAAAGCAGATTCATCCGCAGGATCCCTCCCACGGCCGCCGCACGCTCTACAGCTTCGTCAGCCGCTTCCAGCCCAACCCCACGCTCACGCTCTTCGATGTGCCCGAGCCCAACGTCACGAGCGAGCGGCGGACCGTGACGACGATCCCTCAGCAGCAGCTCTTTGCCATCAACAGCCCCTTCATGGTGGCGATGTCGCAGGCCTTCGCCGAGCGGCTCGCCACAGAGGCCCCCGACGAAGCCACCCGCATCGACCGGGCCTGGAGGCTCGCCTATGCCCGCAGCCCCTCGCCCGACGAGCGTCAGGCGGCGGTCGACTATCTGCAGGCGAACGGAAACGATTGGCCGCAGTTCTGCCATGCCATCCTGCTCGCAAACGAGTTTCGCTTCCTCCCCTGATCGGCCCGACCCGTCACCCTGCTTCCGGAGCGTCGTCATGGAACCCCACGTGATCACCCGCCGCGACCTGCTCGCCACCACGGCGCAGAGCATCGGTATCGCGGGCCTGGCCACGGTGCTCGGCGGCCAGGCCTCGGCCGCCACGGGCCCGCTGGCGGCCAAGCCGCCGCACTTCGCCCCCCGCGCCAAGCGGATCATTCACCTGTGGATGAACGGCGGCCCCTCGCAGGTCGACACGTTCGACCCGAAGCCAGCCCTCGAGAAGTTCGCCGGCCAGCGGCCCGGGACGGTCAATCTCTCCACCGAGCGAAAGACCACCGGGCTGATGCCCTCGCCGTTCCGGTTCACCAAACACGGCCGATCGGGCATGGATATCAGCGAACTCTTCCCGCATCTGGCCCGCCATGCCGACGACCTGTGCGTGATCCGCTCGATGCACACCAACACCCCGGTGCACGAGGCGTCCAACTGGCTGATGTTCACCGGCTACCCGCAGCCGATTCGTCCTTCCTACGGCTCCTGGCTCCTCTACGGGCTCGGCTCGCTCAACGAGAACCTGCCCGGGTTCGTCGTGCTCGGCGAGGGCCAGCCGGTGAACGGCCCGTCGAACTGGAGCAGCCGCTTCCTGCCGGGCATCTATCAGGGATGCCAGGTCGTGCTGCCGACGGGCTACGACCCGCGGAAAGTGCTCGCCGACCTCTCCGACCCGTACGCCGCGGTCGACGCCCAGCGGCGGCGGCTCGACTTCGCCCAGCATCTCAACTCGATCCATCTGCGGCGCCAGGGAGAGGACAACGCCTTCGTCGCGAACATCGAATCGCTGGAGTTGGCGTACCGGATGCAGACGTCGGCCTCCGAGGCCTTCGACGTGTCCAGCGAGACCGCCGCGACCCACGACGCCTACGGGATAAGCGGCCCCGATCTCGAGGCCGGCAAGGCTTACAGGCGCACGTTTGGTCGCAACTGCCTGCTCGCCCGCCGGCTGCTCGAGCGGGGCGTGCGGGTGGTGCAGATCTACACGGGAAACAGCCAGCCCTGGGACACCCACGGGAATAATTCAAAGAAGCACAAGGACCTGGCCTCTCTGGTCGACCAGCCGATCGCCGCGCTTCTTCAAGACCTCAAACAGCGGGGCCTGCTCGACGACACGCTCGTGGTCTGGGGAGGCGAGTTCGGCCGCACGCCGACGACGGAGGGGGCGGATGGCCGCGACCACAACCACTACGGCTTCACGATGTGGCTCGCCGGCGGCGGCGTCCGCGGCGGGATGGTGCTCGGCGCCACTGACGAGTTCGGGTTCAAGGCCGTGGAGAACCGGGTGCACGTCCACGACCTGCACGCGACGATGCTCCACCTCATGGGGCTCGACCACGAGAAGCTCACCTACCACTACAGCGGCCGCGACTACCGCCTCACCGACGTCCACGGCCGGGTCGTGAAGGAGATTTTCGCTTGAAGATGGTGCGGCGGAAACGTTCCTGGCTCGTTCACCCCGGCAGGGCAGTCCAGGCGGCTGGGCCGCCGGTCAACCAAGCACGAAGTTGACGAGCCGGCCGGGGACGGCGACGACCTTCACGATCCGCTTGCCGGCGAGCAGTTCGGCGATCTTCGGATCGGCGGCCGCCGCGGCCTCCAGCGCCGCGGCGTCGGCCCCGGCGGGCACGACGACACGGCCGCGGAGCTTGCCCTGGATCTGCACCGGGATCTCCACGGTGTCGTCCACGAGCCACTGCGGCTCGACCGTCGGCCAGGCGGCCAGCGACACCGGCGCCGGCCGGCCGAGCAGCTCCCAGAGTTCCTCGGCCAGGTGCGGGGCGAACGGGGCGAGGATCGTCACGAACGGCTCGAGGACCGCCCGCGGCCGCCGCTCGAGCGGCGTGCAGAAGTTCACGAACTCCATCATCCGGGCGATCGCCGTGTTGAAGGACAGGGCCTCGATGTCGCGGGTCACCTTGTCGATGCAGCGGTTGATCTCCCGGAGCTGGGCGTCGGTCGGCGGGTCGGCGCAGACCTGCGGGGCGAGGGTCAGCTCGTCGGCCCGCTCGTCCACGACCAGCCGCCAGCAGCGGTCGAGAAACCCACGGACGCCGCTCACGCCCGTCGTGCTCCAGGGCTTCGTCGCCTCCAGCGGTCCCATGAACATCTCGTAGAGCCGCAGCGAGTCGGCGCCGAAATCACGGACCACCTGGTCGGGATTGACGACGTTGCCGCGGCTCTTCGACATCTTGTAGGCCCGGCTCTCGACGCGGATCTGCGGGGCGTCGCGGAGCACGAAGTGCTCCCCCTGCTTCTCCACCTGGTCGGCCGGAATTTTCGCGGCGACGTCGCCTTCCTGCCGCTTCTCCGCCGACACCCAGCCCCCCTTGGAGCTGCGGTAGCCGGTGAACTCCATCTCCCCGAGGATCATGCCCTGGTTGACGAGCCTGCCGAACGGCTCGGGGCAGGAGACGTGGCCGCGGTCGTAGAGCACCTTGTGCCAGAACCGCGAATAGAGCAGGTGGAGCACGGCGTGCTCGGCGCCGCCGATGTACAGGTCAACCGGCATCCAGGCCTGCTCGACGGCCGGATCGATGAACCGCCCGTCGTTGCCGGGATCGAGGAACCGCAGGTAGTACCAGCAGGAGCCGGCCCACTGCGGCATGGTGTTGGTCTCGCGCCGGTACCGCTTGCCGTCGCGGTCGACATACAGCCAGTCGGCGGGGGCCCGGGAGAGCGGCGGGTCGGGCGTGTCGCCGGGCTTGAAGTCGGTGAGCAGCGGAAGGTTCACGGGGAGTTCCGCCTCCGGCACGGCGCGGATCGCCCCGGTCGGGTGTCCGGCGGCGTCGAGCTCGTGGAGGATCGGGAACGGCTCGCCCCAGAACCGCTGCCGGCTGAACAGCCAGTCGCGAAGCTTGTAGTTGACGGCGGGCCGGCCGAGGCCGGCGGCCGCGAGGTCGCCGCCCACCCGGGCGATGAACTCCCGCGTGCCCAGACCTGTGTACGGGCCCGAGTTGACGGCCCGGCCGTCGCCGGTGAAGAGCGTGTCCGGCTTGGCGGGGCCGGCGGCCGGCTCGACGACCGTGACGACGTCGATGCCGAACGTGCCCGCGAACTCGAAGTCGCGGTCGTCGTGGGCCGGCACCGCCATGATCGCGCCGGTGCCGTAGGTCGCGAGCACGTAGTCGGCCACCCACACCGGCACGGGCCGGCCCGAGAGCGGATGAATGACGTGCGATCCGGTGAACACGCCGGTCTTCTCGCGGGCCAGGTCGGTGCGGTCGAGGTCGCTTTTGCGGGCGGCAGCCTCGCGGTAGGCCGCGATCTCCGCCCGCTGCGCCGGCGTGGTGAGGGTGTCGACGAGCGGGTGCTCCGGGGCGACGACCATGAAGGTCACGCCGTAGAGCGTGTCGGGGCGGGTGGTGTAGACCCGCAGGGCGTCGGGGCCCGGCTGCGTGGGGAAGCCCGTTTGCTTCCGCGCGGTCTGCCAGGCGGCGAAGGCCGCGTCGGCGCCGGCGGTCGGCGGCACGAAGAAGTCGACCTCGGCGCCGGTGCTCCTGCCGATCCAGTCGGACTGCAGCTTCTTGATGCTCGCGGGCCAGTCGAGGCCCTCCAATTCCCGCTCCAGCCGGTCGGCGTAGGCCGTGATCCGCAGCATCCACTGCCGCAGCGGGATGCGGACCACGGGGTGGCCGCCGCGCTCGCTCACGCCGCCGATGACCTCCTCGTTGGCGAGCACGGTGCCGAGGGCCGGGCACCAGTTGACCGGCGCCTCCGACTGGTAGGCGAGGCGGTGCTCGTCGCGATACCGGGCGACGGCGTCCGCGCCCCGGGCGGCGACCGCGGCGGGGATGGGCAGCGCGGCGATCGGCCGGCCCTTCTGTGCCACGGGGTCGAACCAGGTGTCGAAGAGGACGAGGAAGATCCACTGCGTCCAGCGGACGTAGCCGGGGTCGGTCGTCGCCAGCACGCGGTTCCAGTCGTAACTGAAGCCGAGCATCTTCAGCTGGCGGGTGAAGGTGGCGATGTTCCGCTCCGTGCTCTCCCGTGGGGGCGTGCCGGTGCGGATGGCGTGCTCCTCGGCCGGCAGGCCGAAGGCGTCGAAGCCCATCGGGTGCATCACGCTCGTGCCGCGCATCCGCTCGAACCGCGACACGATGTCGGTGGCGGTGTAGCCCTCCGGGTGGCCGACGTGCAGGCCGTCGCCGCTGGGGTAGGGAAACATGTCGAGCACGTACCGCTTGCGGCCGGTCGGCAGCCGCGGCGTGGCGAACGTGTCGTGCTCCTCCCACCAGGCCTGCCACTTCGGTTCGATGCGGGAAGGTTGGTAGCGGGGCATGGCGGAATCCGGAGGCTGCGGCCGGGGAGAGGCAGACGCACCGACGCGGTGCCGGCGGCCGGCGGCGGCTGTTCAGTTCGCAGGCGACCGATTCTAATAATCGTGAGTGAACCGGCAACGCGAGCCGGTTTCCCGCCCATCCACGCAGAGTGCCCGCACCGATGCCGCGTCCTGCCGCCGCCGCCGCTCCGGGCGGCCCGCCGATCCTGCAGCGGATCATGCTCCGCGCCTGCCGGTCTGCCGGCCGCCGCATGAAGATGGCCGACTCGCTCGGCACGCGGCTCTCCGGCCGCGACCTGCTGGTCCGCATCCTCGTCGCCCGCCGCGTGCTGGAGCGGGCCCTCGCTCCCGACGAGAAGATGGTGGGCGTGATGCTGCCGCCCACGGCCGGAGGGGCGATCATCAATGCGGCGCTCGCCCTGTCGGGCCGCGTCGCCGTCAACCTCAACTACACTGCGTCGCAGACGATCCTCGACCTGTGCATTGCGCGGGCCCGGCTGCGGCACGTGATCTCGAGCCCGGCGTTCCTGGCCCGCGTGAAGCTCGACCTCGGAGAGCGGCTGCTCGACGCGGCCGCCCTGAAGACGCAGGCCACCGCCGCCGACAAGGCGATCGGCTTCGTCCAGGCCACGATCACGCCGCTCCCGCTGCTCGAGCGGCTCCTGGGGCTCGATCGCATCGGCCCCGACGACGTGCTCACGGTGATCTTCACGTCGGGCTCCACCGGCGACCCGAAGGGCGTCGTGCTCACGCAGGAGAACGTCGGCTCGAACGTGCGGGCGATCGACAACCTGCTGCACCTCTCCGCCCACGACGTGGCGTTGGGCGTGCTCCCCTTCTTTCATTCTTACGGCTACACGACCGCGCTCTGGACGCCGCTCACGCTCGAGCCCGCGGTCGTCTACCACACCGATCCGCGGGACGCACAGACCGTGGGACGGCTCGCCCGCGAGCATCACGCCACGCTGCTCATGGCCACGCCCACGTTTCTGCGGATCTACGTTCGCCGGACGCCGGCGGAGGACTTCTCGTCGCTGGAGTGCGTGTTCGGGGCCGCGGAGAGGCTTCCCAAGGAGGTCTGCGACGGCTTCGAGAAGAAGTTCGGCGTCCGGCCGGTGGAAGCCTATGGGGCCACGGAACTCGCGCCGCTGGTGGCCGCCAACGTGCCGCCGAGCCGGCATGTGCCGGGTCGCCCCGACGACGCCCGCGAGGGGACCGTCGGCAAGCCGATCCTCGGCAGCCGGGCGCGGATCACCGACCGCGAGGGCGAACGCGAGCTCCCGGTCGGGGCGGAGGGCCTGCTGTGGATCACGGGCCCGAACGTCATGCAGGGCTACCTCGACCGGCCCGATCTGACGTCGAAGGTGGTGAAGGACGGCTGGTATTGCACCGGCGACATCGCCCGCCTCGACCGCGAGGGCTTCATCACGATCACCGGCCGGGAGAGCCGATTCTCCAAGATCGGCGGCGAGATGGTGCCGCACCTCACTATCGAGGAGGCGGTCAACGCGGAGCTCGGCGCCGCCGACGGTGAGCTGCTGGCCGTGGTGACCGCGGTGCCCGACCGGGCGAAGGGGGAACGGCTGATCGTGTTCCACCTCCCCACCGAACGCGAGCCGCGGGACATCGTCCGCGGACTCGCCGCCCGTGGCCTGCCGAACCTGTGGATTCCGGGCGCCGACGCCTTCGCCGCGATCGAGGAGCTGCCGATGCTCGGGTCGGGCAAACTCGACCTGCGGCAGCTCGCCGCGCTGGCGCGGGAGCGGTTCCCCGAGGCGGCCGACGCGTGAGCGATTCGCCGGGCATCGTCGTCACGCTCGGCCCCTGCGACGACATGCGGGCGGAGGTGTTCGTGCGGGTGCCGCGGCCCGCCGCCGGCGGGAATGCAGGACCGCTGCGGCTGGAGGGCACGCTGACCGGGCCGGACTGCCGGTGGGCCACGACGCTGCCCACGACGGCGCGGCTCGTCGATCTCGGGCCGCCGCCGGGTGATGCCGGAGCCGCGACCGTGACGCTCGTGGGCAAGGCGGTGCTCACGGAGCCCGCGTTCTGGACGCCCGATCTGCCGAACCTCTATCGGCTGGAAATTCGGATCGCGGGCGGCGACGGTGTGGCAGTCACGCACGGCCTCCGCATCGGCCTGCGGCGGCTGGGGGCGAAGGGCCGCTCGTTCCGGCTCGACGGCCGCCGCTGGGTGCCGCGCGGCGTATCCATCGAGGGGACGGCGTTCGATGCGGGGCATCTCCGCGACCAGGCTGCGACGGCGTGCGTCGTGAATCCGGACGAGCCGCTGTGCGGGCGGGCCGACGCCGCAGGCGTGGCCGTGATCGCCATGCTCGACGAGCCGCCGTCTCCTGATGCCGCGGCCGAGCGGATCGCCGGCTGGGCGGGCCATCCCGCTGTCGTCATGGCCCTTTTGCCACGGGGCACGCCGCCCGCGGCGGCCGCGGCGATCGCCGCGGCGGTCCGCGGCCGCAAGGGCACGCTGCTTCTTGGCTGGACTGTGGACGGCGGCTTGCCGCCGCCGAGCGTGCCTACGGGAATCGATTGGCTCGCGGTCGTCATGGACCCTGACGGCAGCCCGCACCCGTCGTGGCGGGACGCGGCCCCGCCGGTGCCGCTGGTCGCCTGGGGCGGCACGGGCGGACGCGCTGGCTGCGACTCCCTGCAGGCCCGGCTCGCCGCGTGGCTGCTGGCCGGCGGCGAGCGGCCCCCCTGGGACTGGGCCGGCTACGTCGTCTGGTAGCATGGCCCGCATGGCTGGCTACGACGAGGAACGCTATTCGCGGCAGACGCGGTTCGCCCCGCTGGGCGTCGCTGGCCAGGAGCGGCTGGCGTCCGCGCGGGTGGCGATCGTGGGCTGTGGGGCGCTCGGCGGGGCGGTGGCGCTGGCGCTCGTGCGGGCCGGCGTCGGCCATGTGCGGATCATCGACCGCGACGTGCCGGAACGTTCGAACCTTCCCCGGCAGGTGCTCTTCGACGAGGCCGACGTGGCCGCCGGGCTCCCCAAGTCGGTCGCGGCCGCGCGGCACCTGACGCAGATCAACTCGGCCTGTCGGATCGAGCCGGTCGTCGCCGACCTCACGGCGGCGAACGTGGCCGACCTGCTCCGTGGCCACGACGTGATCGTGGACGGCACCGACAACTTCGAGGCCCGGTTTCTCGTCAACGAACTCTGCTGCCGCGAGCGGATCCCGTGGGTGCATGGCGGCGCGATCGGCGCCGAGGGGCGGGTGCTCGCCGTCGTGCCCGGCGTCTCGGCCTGCCTGCGTTGCCTGGTGCCCGAGCCGCCGGCCCCCGGCGCGCTGCCCACCTGCGAGACCGCCGGCGTCGTCGGGCCGGCCGTGCTCGTGGTCGGCGCGGTGCAGGCCATGGAGGCGATCCGGCTGCTGGTGGGCGGGCCGCGGGCCGGCGACCGGCTGCTCGCCTGCGATCTCTGGGAGCAGACCTGGCGGACGGTCGATCTGGCGCCGCTCGCTGCGACGGGCTGCCCGACCTGCCGCGGCGGCGACTATCCCTGGCTCGAGGGCCGGCTCGGGAGCCGGCCGGCCGTGCTCTGCGGCCGCGATGCCGTGCAAGTGCCGGCGGTCGGTGCGGGCGTCGATCTCAGGGCGCTTGCCGCGCGGCTGGCGGCCGTGGCCCCGGTCACTGCGAACGCCTGGATCGTGCGGGCGGTCGTCGAGCCGGGCATCGAACTGGCGGTGTTCGCCGACGGTCGGGCGATCGTCACCGGCACACGCGAGGAGGCGCGGGCCCGGGCCATCGTGTCGCGGTATCTCGGGGCGTGACGTGGGCCTGTGCCGTGGGCCTGTGCCGTGGGCCTGTGCCGTGGAATCATGGGCCGTCGTGCGGCATGGATGGCGGGGTGGTTTTCGTGACCGGAGTCCCCGGGTTTCCACCCGGGGCTTCGTGTCGCGTGATCCCCAAAAAGCCCCCGGCGGGAGCCGGGGGACACCGGGTCGCATGCCGTCCCGTGTGCCATGCCATGCGGGTTTCGAGCCGGGGGCCTGCGGGCCGTCATGCGGCGTGGACGGCGGGGTGGTTTTCGTGGCCGGAGTCCCCGGGTTTCCACCCGGGGCTTCGTGTCGCGTGATCCCCAAAAAGCCCCCGGCGGGAGCCGGGGGACACCGGGTCGCATGCCGTCCCGTGTGCCATGCCATGCGGGGTTCGAGCCGGGGGCCTGCGGGCCGTCATGCGGCATGGATGGCGGGGTGGTTTTCATGACCGGAGTCCCCGGGTTTCCACCCGGGGCTTTTGGGGCCACACGCGTCACGTCCCGCTTGGCGGCTCATGCGCACGCTGATCACCCGCCCGTGGCGGCGTGCACGATCTTTTGCTCGGTGGCCTCGGCACGGGAGAACTCGGCTGTCAGCCGGCCCTCGGCGAGCACGATGATCCGGTCGGCGAGCGTCAGCAGTTCAGGGAGCTCGCTCGAGGTGAGGATCACGCCGAGCCCCTCGCGACAGAGCCGGTCGATGAGCTGGTAGAGCTCAGCCTTCGCGCCGACGTCGATGCCACGCGTGGGATCATCAAGCAGGAGAATCGCCGGCTTCGTGAGCAGCCAGCGGCCGATGATACACTTCTGCTGATTGCCGCCGGAGAGGCCGGTGATCGCCGCATGGGGGCCGGGCGTCTTCACGCCGGTGTCGCGGATCGGGCCGGCGACGAGCGCCTCTTCGCGTCCTCTGTCGAGCAGTCCGCCGCGGGTCGCCTCCCGGAGGCTGCACAGACTGACGTTCGCCGCCACGTCGAGATCCGGGAACAAACCCAGCCGCTTGCGGTCCTCGGTGACCATGGCGATGCCGGCCGCACAGGCCTCAGCCGGATGCGTGAACCGCACCGCTGCGTCCCGGAGCCGCATGCTGCCCGTCCACGTCGGCTCGCCAGCGCCGAAGATCGTCTCCAGCAGTTCGGTGCGGCCTGCCCCCATCAGGCCGGCGATGCCGAGGATTTCGCCTGCGTGCAGGTCGAGGCTCACGTTGGCGAGCCGGTAGCCGCGGGGATGCGCGGGCCAGGGGAGCGTGAGGTCGCGAATCTCCAGCAGCCGCGGCCCGCGGGCCGCGGCGCGGTGGAACTCGTGCCCGGCGATCTCGCGGCCTACCATCCAGCCGGTGACGGCGGCGGGCGTCGTCGCCGATCGGTCCACCGTCTGCACGTGGCGGCCGTCGCGGAGCACCGTGATCCGGTCGGCGAGCCGGAAGACCTCGTCCATCTTGTGCGAGATGTAGAGGATCGTCGTGCCGCGGTCCCGCAGCCGGGCGATGATCCGCTCGAGCCGGGCCGACTCGGTCTCGGTCAGGGCGCTGGTGGGCTCGTCCATGACCAGGATCCGGGCGTCGAGCGACAGCGCCTTGGCGATCTCCACGAGCTGCTGATCGCCGACCCGCAGGCTGCCGGTGCGGGCCTGGGGATCGACCTGGCACTCGAGCAGGGCGAGGAGGCGGCGGCACTCGGCCTCCATCGTGCGGTCGTCGATCAGCCCCGCGGCCGTGCGCCGCTCCCGGCCCAGGAAAACGTTGGCCGCGACCGAGAGGTCCTCGACGAGCGCCAGTTCCTGGTGGATGATCGCGATCCCCGCCCGCTCGGCGTCACGGGTGCCCGTGAAGGCGACCGCCGCGCCATCGACCTCCAGTGTGCCGTCGTCCGGCTGGTAGACGCCGGAGAGAATCTTCATTAGCGTGCTCTTGCCGGCGCCGTTTTCGCCGCAGATGGCACGCAGCTCGCCGCGGCCGACCTCGAGCGTGACGTCGGCGAGGGCGACGACACCGGGAAACCGCTTGCCGATACCCCGCATCGCGATCGCGAGGTCGCTGGTGCCGGCGGTCATGACGGCCTCGGCGCCCGTCCGCCGCGCGACTCCCAGGCTCGCACCACTGCGAGGAAGACGAGGGCGGCCAGACCCGAGGCGAGGCCCGCCGCGCCCGTCGCCGTCATCGCCACGACCGCCCCGCACAGCAGTGCGAGCGTGGGGATCGCGCACAGGCCGAGCGGTCCCGACAGCAGCCGGCGGCCTCCCTTGGCCAGTTGGCCGACCTGCGAGAACGTGACGGCGATCACCACCACGATGCCGACGATCAGCCCCTCGTAGACGTCGGCGCCGGTCTTGATGATCTTCGACACGGCGTCGATCACGACCCGGAGAAAGATCGCGCCAAGCACGGTCCCGGGCACCGTGCCGACGCCGCCGGTGAGCGAGCAGCCGCCGACGACCGCCGCGGCGATGGCGTTGAGCTCGTGGCCGCGGCCCTGGTTGACGGGGGCGGCGACCGACTCGTTGGCCACGTAGAACAGGCCGGCCAGGGCCGCGGTCATGGCCCCGAAGCAGTAGGCGAACCACTTGACGTTGTCGGTGCGGATGCCGGCCAGACGGGCCGCCTGCTCGTTGCCCCCGAGCGCGTGAACGTGACGGCCGAGCACGGTACGGGTGAGGATCAGCCAGGTCGCGAAGGCGAGCAGGCCGAACACCGCGACCGGAATCCAGACGTTGTCGCGGACGGCCTTGAACAGCGGGTCGGAGACGTTGATCATCGCGCTCTTGGTGGGCGTGAACGCCGCCGTCGTGCTCTCGCACAGCGCCCGGGCGAAGCTCCGCAGGCCGACGAGCGTGGCCAGCGTGGCGATGAACGGGGGCAGGCGGACCGCCGTGATCAGCCACGCATGGAGCGTGCCGACGAGGAAGCCGACCAGCAGGCTGGCCAGGCAGGCGACGGCCACGATCGTCGGACCGACCGGCTTGAAGCCGAGCATCGCCGCCGGGGCCAGGGCGACCATCGTGGCGGCGGCGACCGTTCCCGAGAGCGCGATCATCGATCCCGCGGACAGGTCGATGCCGCCGGCGATGATCACCACGGTGGCGCCGAGCGCGAAGATTCCCAGTAGGGCGGTGTTGCGGGCGATGTCCCGCAGGCTCTCCAGGGGACGGAACCAGTAGCTGTGATTGGCGTCGACCAACGCCGTGAGGACGACGGCGATGAGGATCGCCGCCAGCAGCGCCCACTCACCGGAGCGGAGCAGGACCGTGGCTTTTGGCTGAGCGGAGGGCTCGGGCATGGCGGATCAGGAGCTCGACAGGCCGTAGGACGCGAGCCACTCGCGGAACTTCGTCAGCGGCAGGTATTCGAACCCCTGCATCTCGATGTCGGTCGGCTGCACGCGGGCATCGGTGTCGGGCACGATGAGCCGCAGCCCCGTGGTGTGGAGGTCGCCGTCGGGGGCGGTGCGATGCGGAAACATCTCGGCGATCGTGGCCTCGTCGCCGGTGTGCATGGCGGTGAGCAGCCGGACCGTGCGGATGCCCATCTCGAACGGATTCTGCACGACCATGGCGTCGATCTGACCGGCGGCCATCCGCTCGATCGCGGCCGCCTGGGCGTCGAACGTGACGACGGTGAGCCGGTCGCGGACGCCCCGCTCCTGCACGACCTCGGCGATCGCCGGCGCGTTGTAGGCCCAGATGCCGACGAGGGCGGTCAGATCGGGATGGTTCACCAACGCCGTGCGGACGTTGTCCCGGGCCTTGGCGAGGTCCATTTCGTCGCTCATCCGGTCCACTTCGGTGAAGGCGGCGCCCAGCGTCTCCCGGACGCCGTTCATCCGGGCCCGGGCGTTGTCGTTGTCGGTGAATCCCGCGAACTGCACGTAGCTGCCCTGCGTCTTGCCGCGGGCCGTGAGAATCGCCTTCGCAGCAGCCCCCAGCAGTCGTCCGGCGACGATGTTGTCGGTGCCGATGTAGAAGGGGCGGGCATCGCGGAACGTGTCGCGGTTCACGTCTCCGTCCACCGTGATGACCTTCACGCCCTTGGCGGCGAGACTCTTCATCTCCTCGACGATCGCCACGTTCTCCGCCTGGATGACGGAGATCGCCACGCCCGCGATGTCCGACTGGCTGCCGAATTGCCTCAGTTTCTCGATCTGCCCCTGGGCGGTGCCGTTGTTCTTCTCCATCACCACCCGCAGGCCCTTGGCCTCGAGGCCGCATCGCTTGGCGCCTTCGACGAGCCCGGCGTTGCAAGCGTCCCAGAACGGGTCGTCGCCGTTGGCGATGAACACGAACCGCTTCACGCCGGCGTCGGCTCCGGCTCCCGGAGTAGCCTGCGGGTCGGACTTGGCGCAGCCGCAGAGCAAGACAACGACGCCCAGCAGTGCGAAAGATCGAGTGGTGCTCATCGGTTGATACCCCTGTCGGCGGCAGACATCTCCAGCAACAAATTACACGATATCAGCAGGGGCAAGGCCAGTGGTGCCGGTGGAATGCGAGGGCCGCGGGGGCCGCAGGCTGCAGGCCGCCCGGGGGTCTTGGGGTGGCTGGCAAAGCAGCGGGCGCCTGGATCTTGCCCGGGTTGCCCCGTTGCACCGGTGATGGAAAACCAGGCTGCAAAGTGGTGCGGGAATCGACGCTGGGCTGCCGATCTCTCTCTGGCCGGTGGCGTCGCATTCCCTAGAGTGCGCGCTTGTCGGCGTCGATTCGCACCCCGGAGCCAGCCGGCCAGATTCTCATGACCGCAGCCCGCCACGAGCAGACCGGTTCGTCCTGTCATCGCCACTGGCGCGTGGCAGCCGGTGCACTGGTGCTGCTGTGGGCCGTGTCGGCCTGGGCGACCGATCCCCGGGCCTCCGGCCAGGAGTTGCAGCCGGAATCGATGCCGCCGCCGGAACTCCGCTTCCTGCCTCCGGCGCAGCCGCAGGGGCCCGTCGTCCTCGACATGCCGTATGAGGCCGGTCCGTGCTGTCCGGAGGAATGTCCCGTGCCAAGCGGCGGCGCCTCGAATTGTTTCGACGACCTGTGGGCCCCGCGGCCCTGGTCGTGGCACATCTTGCCGAACAACCTGATCTACACCAGCTACCTCGCCGGCCCCAAGGAGCCGCGGCTGGGAACGGTATGGTATTCCGACTCGGCGCCCGACCCGTTTACGCCGTCGGTCAGCAACGGCTGGATGTGGGACTCGACCCTGGGCGGTCGGGCATCGGTCCTCCGGTACGGGTCCGATCCCGTGCTGCATCCACAGGGCTTCGAGGTACAGGTCGAGGGTGCCGCGTTCGTGCGGCTCGATCCGGCCGATGACCGCGACTTTCGGTCGGGTGATTATCGCTTCGGAATCCCTCTGGTCTACGGTGTGGGGCGTTGGCAGACCAAACTCGCCTACTATCACAACAGCGCCCACCTCGGCGACGAGGCGATGCTCCGCTACCCGCAGTTTCCGCGGGTGAACTATGTCCGCGACGCGATCGTGTGGGGCAATTCGTACTACCTGTTCGACTGGCTGCGGCTGTACGGCGAGGCCGGCTGGTCGTTCTATAATTCGGGCGGCTCAAAGCCGTGGGAGTTTCAGTTCGGCACGGAGCTGATCCAGGCCCAGCCGACCGGCATGCAAGGGGCGCCGTTCCTGGCGGTCAACGGCATGTCACGACAGGAACTCGACTGGGGCGGCAACGTGGTCGTGCAGGCGGGCTGGGCCTGGCGCGGATATCGCAGCGAGAAATTGTTCCGCATCGGGTTCGAGTATTTGTATGGCTCCGACCCGCAGTATGAGTTCGTGTTCTACAACCAGAATCGCGCCGGCATCGGCATGTGGTATGACTTCTGAGTTCACGGCTGTCGGGCCATCCATGGCCCCGACAGCCGTGGGCCGTCGCGGCGAACGCCGAGGGTTCGCCGGACGGCCTGGCGGTCGCACCTCCGGGCGACCGTAGCCGCCGCGTGGCGGCGGCGTGGTGCACGCGGCGCGGCCTGCGGCCGCTGCGTGCTGGCGGCGTGTGTAGGCGGCCCGCCTGGAGGGCGGGCTTTCAAGAGCCGGCGGCGGCCGGCCCAGCGACGCGAGGCAGGAAGCCGAGGCGTTGCGTGAAGCCGCCCGCCGGACGGCCTGGCGGTCGCACCTCCGGGCGACCGTAGCCGCCGCGTGGCGGCGGCGTGGTGCACGCGGCGCGGCCTGCGGCCGCTGCGTGCGAGTCATCCACGAGCATCACGCCCGGCTGCCGGGAAGCCCGAAGCGTGAGCTGAGGGAATGCGCGGCGCTTCACTCGAGTCGCTCCGCATTCCCTCGGCTCACGCCTTTTGATGTTGCGCGGAGTGGCTCGGCAGGGCGTCGCCGCTGCAGGAATCCGGTTGCGACCGTTGTTTTGCAGATCCTGTGAATCGGGAATCGGTCCCGTAGCCCGTCCAAGAAGCCCCGGGTGGAAACCCGGGGACTCCGGGCATGAAAACCACCCCGCCGTCCATGCCGGATGACGGCCCACAATTTCCCGGTTCAAACCTCCATCGCATGGCACCTGGGAAGGCATGCGACCCGGAGTCCCCCGGCTTCCGCCGGGGGCTTCTTGTGCCGTTCGCGCGAGACAAGTTGAGAGCAAGACTGGGGAACGCGCAACATCAAAACTCACGCCTCGGGTTTCGAGGACCAGGAGGTGCCACCACGGAGCAATGATGACGCCGCTCCCTGGAGCGGCGTTGGCGAACCGCCATGCCAGCGGACCGGCTACGTCCGGCGGTTCGCGGCGGCACGGTCGGTCCCCGGCGTGACGTCGAGCGCAAGGCCGTCGTTCGCGCCGCGTTCGAGCCGCTCCCAGGCGATCGCGCCCATCGCGGCATTGTCGGTGCACATCGTCCTCGGGGGCACGAACACCCGCAGTCCGCGTTTCCTGCCCAGGGCCTCGACGGAGTCTCGCAGCAGGGTGTTCGCTGCGACACCACCGCCGATCGCCACCGCGCCACAGCCCGTGCGGTCCACGGCGAGTGCCACCTTCGCGAGGATCGTGTCGACGACGGCCTGCTGGAACGACGCCGCGAGGTCGGCCAGCCGGCGGCCGGTCGGCGGCGGCTGATCTGGCGGACCGTGCGGCGGCCGCACGAGGTAGCGGAGTGCCGTCTTCAAGCCGCTGAAGCTCATGTCGAGCCGGTCGCGGTCGTTGGCGAGCGGCCGCGGCAGCCGGTGGCAGTGCGGGTCGCCGCCCGTCGCCGCCCGCTCGATCTCGGGGCCGCCGGGATAGCCGAGGCCCAGCAGGCTGGCGGCCTTGTCGAACGCCTCCCCCGCGGCATCGTCGATCGTGCCGCCCAGCCGGTCCAGTTCGAGCGGCCCGCGGACATGAAACAGCGACGTGTGGCCGCCGCTGGCCACGAGTCCGACGCATGGATAGACCATGTCGTGGCCGTAGGCGAGTCGGCAGGCGTAGAGGTGGGCGGCGACATGGTCGTAGCCCACGAGCGGCAGGTCGAGGGCGGCGGCGATCGCCTTGCCCGCCGCCAGTCCGACGAGCAGCGAGCCGACGAGGCCGGGGCGGACGGCGACGGCGACGGCCTCGAGATCCGCACGCGTCACGCCCGCGCGGGCGACGGCCTCGTCGATCACGGGGATGATTCGCTCGACGTGCGCCCGCGATGCCACCTCCGGCACCACGCCACGCCACCGGGCGTGGAGCTGCTCCTGACTGGCGACGACGCTGGACAGCACCTCCCGGCCGCGGGTCACAACGGCCGCTGCCGTCTCGTCACACGTCGTTTCGATTGCCAGCAGAGCCATGGGCCAAGTGTAGCGGCCGTGAGATGCGACCGCTGGGCGACACGTCGCCCGTGCCGGGAAGCCCGAGGCGTGAGTTTGGGTGGTCCGCCGTGTGGCTCGACACAGCGCCGTCACTGCGGGAATCCGATTGCGAACCGGGTTTTGCGGATCCTTTGACCAGGAAATCGGTCCCGTCACCGTTCCAAAAAGCCCCGGGCGGAAGCCCGGGGACTCCGGTTATGAAAACCACCCCGCCATCCATGCCGCACAATTCCCCGCGCTTCCACGCGGCCAACTCACCTCGCATGGCACCCGGGAAGAGATGCCACCCGGAGTCCCCGGGCTTCCGCCCGGGGCTTTTTGTGCCGTTCGCGCGCGTTAATCGGAACGAATGAAGAGAGAACGCGCACCATCAAAACTCGCATCCCTTCGGGCCTGCTTCGGCTTACGCGAGGCTCGCCAGGATGGCGAGCCATCGCAGGTCGAGGCACACGCTGCTGTGCCTCCGACCTGCCAAGGCTGTCGGGGCCAGGGATGGGCTGGTGTTCGCGCCGGCGCATCCCTTCGGGCCTGCTTCGGCTTACGCGAGGCTCGCCAGGATGGCGAGCCATCGCAGGTCGAGGCACACGCTGCTGTGCCTCCGACCTGCCACGGCTGTCGGGGCCAGGGATGGGCTGGTGTTCGCGCCGGCGCATCCCTTCGGGCCTGCTTCGGCTTACGCGAGGCTCGCCAGGATGGCGAGCCATCGCAGGTCGAGGCACACGCTGCTGTGCCTCCGACCTGCCACGGCTGTCGGGGCCAGGGATGGGCTGGTGTTCGCGCCGGCGCATCCCTTCGGGCCTGCTTCGGCTTACGCGAGGCTCGCCAGGATGGCGAGCCATCGCAGGTCGAGGCACACGCTGCTGTGCCTCCGA
>Ga0315906_10000377_pt1 | contig 71203 bp, 64 predicted proteins | sample LakEriMetagenome_4_FD_203526 | JGI IMG/M metagenome (GOLD analysis project Ga0315906, IMG submission 203526) | Freshwater fungal communities from buoy surface, Lake Erie, Ohio, United States - Buoy 2 MA122 | ecosystem: Environmental > Aquatic > Freshwater > Lake > Lake biofilm | place: USA... | reverse complement strand
CCATGTCATATAATTTTCGCACATCTACCCTGTTTGCCGCTGCTTTGGCAGCCATGGCGCCAGCAGCTTATGCTGCACCCGCCCACCCACATAGAGAATTGACAGCCGCTGTTGCTGCCCCCAGCCGCAGTGCCGCCAACAAAGCGCGAGATGTCTATCGGCACCCGGCGGAAACGCTCAGCTTTTTTGGCATCAAGCCCAGCGACACTGTGGTTGAAATTTGGCCGGGCGGTGGCTGGTACACAGAAATTCTAGCCCCGTATCTCAAGGATAAGGGCAAGCTGATTGTGGCGGCCCCCACAGGCAATGCGTCTGCGAATATCGGGCGCTTCTTGGATAGCGACGCCGCCGTTTATGGGCAGGTGGGCCGCGCCAACTTCCCCATTTTGATGGGTGGCACAGGCGTTGCACCCGGCACCGCTGATGCCGTGCTTACCTTCCGCAATGTCCATAACTGGCGGATGGGCAGCTATAAGGCTGATGGAGCCGATTATAGCGCCGAGGCCTTTCAAGAACTCTATGCCATGCTGAAGCCGGGCGGTGTTCTGGGTATTGAGGACCATCGCCTGCCCGAAAGCGCAAGCGATGAGCAAGAACGCAAGAGCGGATACATCAAAGTCTCGACCATCCGCCGCTTGGCTGAACAGGCCGGCTTCCGCTTTGCTGGATCAAGCGAGATCAACGCCAACCCGAAAGACACTAAGGATTATCCGCGCGGCGTTTGGACCCTGCCCCCCCGCCTTGCGGAAGGGGATAAGGACCGGGAGAAATATCTCGCCATTGGTGAGTCTGACCGCATGACGCTGAAATTCATTAAACCCGCCAAGTAATCAGGCATGGGCTTTCCTGATCCCCAGCTTGGCCGCCGCGCCTTTATTGGCGGCTTAGCTGGGGTGCCTTTGCTTGCAAGCAGAGCCGCTTGGGCAGTGCCAAGCGCCCCATCTGCTTGGCGCTCAGACTTATTGCTTCTGCGCGAGGCGTTGGAAGCGCTCCACCCCGGGCTCTACCGATACCGGACAGCGGGACAATTGGCTGCTGATTTCGAGGCACTGGACCAAAGCTGGGCACGGGCCTCCAATTTGTCGCAAGCCTATCTCTCGCTTTCGCGCTTTTTGGCGGGGCTGCGGTGTGGGCATAGCTATGCGAATTTCTTCAACCAGAAACGCGCAATTACCGATCAGCTCTTTGCCCCACTGCCCCGCCTGCCCTTTGCCTTTCGGTGGTTGGGGGATGACATGGTTGTCACCCGCAATTTCAGCCCCGATGCACGCTTGACACCCGGCACACGCGTCCTTTCCATCAATGGACAATCAGCCCCGCAAATTCTTACCCAACTTCTCCCTTACGCACGTGCAGATGGCAGCAATGACGCCAAGCGCCGGGCGCTTTTGGAAATGCGCGCCGAGGAGGAGTGGGACTATTTTGATATCTTCTTCGGCCTGCTTCAGGCTGAGGCCAAATCCTTCCACATCAAAGCCGCGCTTCCTTCAGGGCAGATGGCGCATGTGGACCTGCCCTCGCTCACTTTGGCAGAACGGCGTGCTGGGCGGCGCCAAGTGCAAGCTCAGCCTAATTGGGCAGCCCCAGATATCCCTTGGACTCTCGAGCGGCGCGGCAAAACGGCGCTTCTCACAATGCCGGGTTGGGCAGTCTATAACAGCAAGGCAGATTGGCAGGGCTGGATCCACGCGCGACTGGATGAGATTGCGTCTGACGGCACAGAAGCGCTGGTCATTGACCTGCGGGGCAATGAAGGCGGCCTTGATTGCGGGCATGAAGTTATCGCGCACCTCATTGACCGGCCCATTTCTGCGCGCCTCTATGATCGGCGCGTCCGCTATCGCGACACCCCCAAGCACCTTATCCCCTATCTCGACACATGGGACCGCAGCTTTGATCATCTCGGGGCTGAGGCGCCGGATATTGGCAATGGATTTTATCAACTGCCTCTCAATGGCGACGATCAAATTCTACCGAAAGGTCGGCGCTTTACCGGCCAAGTTGCGGTGCTGACAGAACCTATGAACAGTTCTGCCACATTCAACTTTGCATTGCTGATGCGCACTTATGGACTGGGGCAATTGGTTGGCGGGGCGACAGGCGGCAATCAACGAGGCATAAATGGCGGCGCCTTTTACTTCCTGCGCTTACCAGCCTCTGGACTGGAAGTGGATGTGCCGCTGATTGGCTATTTCCCGCAAACGCCTCGCCCAGATGCAGGCGTTACGCCCGATATTGCAATCATGCCGACAGCGCGTGACATAGCAAAAGGGCGCGACCCCGTTTTGGAGCGCGCCCTTCAGGCTGTTGGCTGAACTTCTAAAGCTCAGACGTTATTGCTCATTCTTGGCAACGACGCCGCCCTTCATCACAAAGCGGACAGATTTCAACACCGTCACATCCGCCAGCGGATCACCAGCAACAGCAATGATATCGGCAGCCTTACCCGGCTCCAGAGAACCTGCCTCATTCGACACGCCAAGCAGATCAGCCGCATTCACTGTCGCAGCTTGGATGGCCGCCATGGGTGACATGCCATGCTTTACCAGCAGCTCAAACTCATCGGCATTGCGGCCATGTTTTGAAACGCCTGCGTCCGTGCCAAAGGCAATTTTCACGCCTGCGGGATAGGCTTTTTCAAGGCTCTTGCCCGTCACGCCAATGCGCCACTGCACTTTGGCCAGCACATCCGGCGGATAGGCATTGGGATTGGCTTTCAGCCGCTCTAAATAGCCATTCACGGTCGACAAGGTCGGCACATAATAGGCGCCCGCCTTTTTAAACAGCTTGATGCTCTCGTCATCCAGCATGGTGCCATGTTCAATCGAGTCTGCGCCGGCTGCCAAGGCCGCGTTGATGCCATCCTGCCCATGGGCGTGAACGGCAATCTTCTTCTTATAAAGATGGGCTGTGTCCACCAGCGCCTTCACTTCATCATCAAAAATCTGGCGGCCAAGGCCAGCACCAATACGGCTGTTGACCCCGCCAGTCGTTGCAATCTTGATGACATCCACACCGCGACGAATTTGCATCCGAATGGCGTGGCGGCAGCTTTCAGTGCCATCGCACAGATTTTCCTGATTAATGGCAGAATGCAGATCTTCTCCCAAGCTCAACGTGCCATCCATATGGCCGCTGGTGGTGGAGATTGACCGACCCGCATCCACAATGCGCGGACCCAAGATCTTGCCAGAGGCAACAAAGTCACGCAGCGCCAGCGTCGCGCCTGTGCCATCCCCCAAGTTACGAACCGTCGTAAAGCCCGCCATCAGCGTCTTTTGGGCATTGCCCAGTGTGCGATAGGCTGTTGCGGCATCGCTGCTTGTCACGCCTTCCAGCAAGGCAGCATCGCCCCCAGCGTCTGAATCGAGGTGGACATGGCTGTCAATCAAACCGGGCAGAACGAACTTGTCTGACAAGTTGATGATGCGCGCGCCAGCCGGCCCTGCAACCAAGCCTGGCAGAATATCAGAAATTCGGCCATCTTTGATAATAATGGTCGAGGGGCCACGCGGTGGCTGGCCGGGCCGATCAAGCAATCGACCAGCCTGCACCACTGTGACAGCTGCTTGAGCGGAAAGGGGTGCGGTCAGCGCCAGCACCAGCGGAGCGAACAAGGCTATCTTTTTCATGATAGCCTTTTGGGCAGCTTAACCCAGTTTGTCTACCTTTGCCTGCAGACTTGCCAATTGCGCTTTCAAAGCTGCAATTTCATCATCCTTGGCGGTGCTTTGGTCTGCCGCCTGCGCGCTGGCCTGCGGCTTGGCGCCGGGAGTAAACATGCCTGCTGCCGCTTCAAACATAGCCATATTGCGCTTGTGCAGCTCTTCAAACGGGCCGCCTGTAAAAGCGCCTTCCAGCATTGATCGGAATTGCGTCTGGTTGCGGCGGAAGGCTTCCATCGAGGCTTCCAAATATTGCGGCACCATAGACTGCATCGAATCGCCATAGAGCGAAATCAACTGTCGCAAAAAGCCCGCTGGCAACATGGTTGAGCCGCGGCTTTCTTCTTCCATGATGATTTGGGTGAGGACATTGTGCGTAATGTCTTCATTGGTCTTGGCATCGACCACGCGGAAATCCCGGCCGTCGCGCACCATTTGGGAGAGCGTATCAAGAGTAATATAGCTTGACGTCTCGGTGTTATAGAGGCGTCGGTTCGCATATTTCTTAATGGTTACAGGGCCTTCGCCCGGTGTCGACTTTGCCATGCGAGTCATCTCCCATTTCGTGTCGGCATAGCATTAGCCGCTGCTGCACTGCAACAACGCAGCATATTGCGCAGCATAGCCGCACAAATCAGCCCCAGATGCGGTCAAACCTGTGGCCAAGCAGCGTCAGCAATTCATATTGCGACAGGCCAGACTGGCGGGCGGCATCCGGCAAATGAAAATCGATGGAGATCCAGTCCCCTTCAGCAATATCGGGGCCAGCGCTAACGTCCAGCGCCACCAAATCCATAGAAACGCGGCCAAGCACTGGAAATTGCCCTCCCCCCGCTGTGCCGCGGCCAGAAAAGCCCCGCACATAGCCATCAGCATAGCCAATGTTCACAATGACCACCTCAAGTGCACGATCGGCGGTATAAGTGGCGTTATAGCCAATGCTCTGCCCAGCTGGCAGCACGCGCCGCTGCAGCACCTGCGCCTCTACTCCAACCACTGGCTGGATGGCCCCTGCGGCCTCTGCGCGCGGAATGCCACCATATAGCGCCAGGCCGGGCCGTGTGAGGCCAAAATGATAGGCCGCTCCAAGGCAAATCCCCGCTGAATTGGCCAAGCTCAGCCGCTGCGCCCGAAGGGTGGCGGCAGCCGCCCGAAACAGGTCCAATTGCTGCGTATTTTGGGGCACATCTTCATCGGCGGACGCCAAATGGCTCATCAGCGTGTGGATCGTGAGGCCTGAAAGATCATCCCCCGGGGCAAGGCCAAGGCGGTTCATGCCAGTATCCAGCATAACATCGCAGGGCTTGCCTGTGGAGCGCCAGCGGGCCACTTGCTGGGCCGTATTCAGCACGGGTCGAGCGCGCGATGCAAGCGCTTGGGGCTTATCTTCGTCGCGCACGCCGTGCAGGACTGACAGACTGGCCTCTTGCGGCAGAAAAGACTCAATCTCTGCCGCTTCCGCCCAAGTGGCGACAAAAAAGTCCCGACAGCCAGCAGCCAATAAATGCTGCACCACCTCTGGGGCACCCAGCCCATAGCCATTGGCTTTCACAGCCGCACCACAGGCCGCCTGCCCGCTTTGCGCCTGCAGCCAACGCCAATTGGCAGATAATGCCCCCTTATCGAGGCGCAAACGAAGCGGTGCAGTCATAACCAGGGCGATAGAGCCGTCAGTCCGCAGCGTCGATATCTTCCTTGCCAGCTGTTTCAGGCAGCCAGATCAAGGAAACCACGAACGCCATGGCAACCACAGCAACAGTGTACCATAGGCCCATGAAGGTGCCGCCCGTCTTCACCACAATATATTGCGAGATAAAGGGCAGAAATCCGCCAAAATACCCTGCCCCAATATGATAGGGGATCGACATGGACGTGTAGCGAATTTTGGCCGGGAACATCTCAACCAAGATGGCCGCGACTTGGCCATAGGTCATTGCTGACAAAGCGACCAATACGGCAACGGCAAGAATAATCAGCCCGGGCTGCCGAGAGGCTGGGTCTGACTTATCGGGATAGCCGGCTGCTTCAAGTGCCGCGACATAAGCCTTTTCATCAAAGCCTTGAACACGTGCATCGCCCACTTGCAGAACCAAAGCGTCCCCCTGCTGCTTGGCATAGCTAATGCCGCGCTTGGACAGGAAGTTCAGGGCCTTGCCGCACTCACTTGTCTGTTTGCTGGCAAAAACATTAAACTCACATTCGGGAGACACCAGCGTCACTGGGGACGACTTAGTGGCCTGCGCCAGCGCTGGGCTTGCCGCATCTGCCATCATATGGAACAGCGGGAATGTCAGGACAATCGTGAGCGCATAGCCCAAAAGCAAAATGCGCTTGCGCCCATAATGATCCGATAGCCAGCCGGCCGCCACATAGAGAGGCGCTGCAAGCAGTGCGCCTACGGCCATGTAAGACAAGGCATCAATTTCCGGCACGCGGGCTGTGCCCGTCAGGAAGTAAAGCGTGCCAAATTGCGAGGTGTAGTAAATCACGGTCAAGCCCGCAGCCACGCCAAACAGCGCCACCAAGATACGGCCGACATTGCCCGGATATTGGAAGCTCTCCACAAAGGGATTGTGCGATGTTTTTCCTGCCTCTTTCATCGCTTTGAACACCGGGCTCTCAGACAACATCATGCGGATGTAGAGCGAAATGGCGAGCAGCAGCAGCGAGATGATGAAGGGCACGCGCCAGCCCCAGCTTTCAAAATCTTCAACAGGCATGGATTTGCGCGTCAGCAAAACGACAATAACGGCAAGCAAAAAGCCCCCCGCCACTGAGGCTTGGATCCAGCTGGTATATTGGCCACGCTTATTCTTGGGCGCATGTTCAGCCACATAAATAGCTGCCCCCCCATATTCGCCGCCTAGCGCCAAGCCCTGCAAGCAACGCAGGACCAACAATCCCACTGCCGCCCAAATGCCAATGCTTTCAAATGTCGGCAAAAAGCCAATGGCAGCGGTCGCCCCACCCATGAGCGAAATGGTGATGAGGAAGGTGTATTTTCGGCCAATCTTGTCGCCCAGATAGCCAAATACAATTGCCCCCAAGGGGCGCACGCCAAAGCCCGCACCAAAGACAGCAAGCGACGCTAATGTGGCAGCTGTTGGATTGTCAGACGGGAAGAAAAGCCGGCCGATCAGCGCGCCTAAAATGCCGTAAACAAAGAAATCATACCATTCAAAAACAGTGCCTAATGATGACGCTGTAATGACCAAGCGGTCACGCTTTGGATCAATGGTAGTGTCCTGTGCGGCCATAAAGCTCCCCCGGGATATGGTGTTTCCTCCGTCTTAGGAGGGAACCCATATCCCGGGCAAGCCCATATCCCGGCCAAGCGGGATGCGCGCTTACCAGATATGCGCGCGGTCTTCCGGCTTCAGATAGAATTTCTCACCCGGCTTCACGCCAAAGCTGCTGTACCACGCATCAATGTTGCGCACGACATAGGGGCGGAAATGCCCGGGCGTGTGCGGATCAGTGGTCAATTGCTGCAGCAAAACCGGCTCGCGATATTTGTTGCGCCACACTTGGCCAAAGCCAAGGAAGAAGCGCTGATCCGGCGTATAACCGCCCAATTTCCCTGCCTTCTTTCCTTTGAGCGACATTTTGTACGCATCATAGGCAATGGTGACGCCTGCCAAATCGGCAATGTTTTCACCCAATGTCAGCTCGCCATTTACCTTCTTGCCCGGCAGCGGCTCATAGCTGCTATATTGATCAACCACGCGCTTGGCGAGCGCGTCAAACCGCGCAACATCTTCCTTGGTCCACCAATCAGATAAATTGCCGTTCATATCGAACTTGCGGCCCTGATCATCAAAATGGTGGCTGATTTCATGGCCAATCACAGCACCAATAGCGCCATAATTTACAGCATCATCAGCTTTGGGATCAAAGAAGGGCGGCTGGAGAATGGCAGCTGGGAACACGATTTCGTTCATCAGCGGGTTGGCATAAGCATTCACTGTTTGCGGCGTCATGAACCATTCGCTGCGGTCCACGGGCTTGCCAATTTTGCCAAGTTGACGCTGATATTCAAATTCAGTCGCCCGCATGACATTGCCCCACAGATCCCCGCGCTCAACCTGAAGCGCAGAATAATCCCGCCACTTGCTGGGATAACCAATTTTGGGCGTAAAGGCGGCCAGTTTGGCGCGTGCCTTCACCTTGGTTTCTGGCGCCATCCAAGCAAGGTTCGCCAAACGTGCGTCCATTGCCTTGATCAAATTGCGCACCAGCTCATCCGCCTTGGCCTTGGCTTCCGGCGGGAAATAACGGGCGACATAGATTTCGCCCACTGCTTCGCCCATCGTGCCATTCACAAGATCAACGCCGCGCTTCCAACGATCCTTCAGCTTGGGCGTGCCTGACAAGGTCTGCGCCCAGCCAAAATTCAGATCGACAAAGGCCTTGCTGAGCATGGGCGAAGCTGCCTTCACTGTGTGGAAGCGCAGATAATCCTTCCAGACATCCATTGGCTCATTGGCAACAAGCGCCAGGGCGGCCTTAATCGCACTTGGCTGCGTCACAATCACTTGCGGCTGGCCAGCCAGGCCTGCCGTCTGCAAATAGGTGGACCAGCCAAGCCCGGCATAATCCTTATCCAAGGCCGCTGTGGCGACAGGGTTATAGAGCTTATCAATCTGGCGTGATTCCGCTGAGGTCCAATGGCCCTTGGCAATCTTTTCCTCGAGCGCGTAAATAGCTTCGGCACGCGCTTCGGCATTGGCAAAGCCCGCCAGCTTCAGTGTTTCGGCGATATAGGTTTTATACTTAACGCGCGTTGCCTTGAACCGATCATTATCAACCAGATAATAATCGCGGTTGGGCATGCCGAGGCCGCCTTGGCCTACATAAACACCGTATTTGCTATTGTCCTTGAGGTCGAGCTCAACGCCAATCTCAACGGGGCTGCCAAGGCCCAGCTTTACATTTTCAGCCAATGCACGGGCCAGATCATCCCGGCTCGTCAGGCCATCAATCTTGGCGAGCATCGGCTTAACCGGCTCCATGCCACGGGCCTCAATGGCTGCTTCATCCATGAAGCTGGCGTAAAAATCACCCACCTTCTGCGCGACTGTGCCGGCCGGCGCATTTTGCTTGGCCGACTCTTCAATGATAGCGCGCGTGCGCTGGTCCGAAAGGTCACGCAGCACCGCAAAACCACCCCAGCTGGATCGGTCGGCCGGAATTTCGGTCTTGGCATCCCATTGGCCATTCACGAATTTGTAGAAATCTTCGCCTGGCTTGACCGAAAGGTCCATGCCCTGAACATCGACGCCCCAATCACCAAGTTGTGGCCTAGAGTCGGCGGCAGCAGCAGACTGCGCCAGCGCAGGAGTAGCCAGCGCAACAGCAGAAACAGCGAGCGCCAAAGCGGCACTGCCGCCAAACAGAGACTTGCGTGTCAAAGAATATCTCCCAAGAATCGTATATTGCTTGAATGATTAGTGGCTGGACGCCGTTTCGCCTAGCAGGTCGCCGGCATTGATCGAACCGGAATGGTTGATCGTCGAACGTATCAACCCTGCACCCAGTGAATCAAACCATCGGCACCCCGCAAAGTCCGGCCCTTGGTGCCCACTGGTTCAGCTGCACCATTGGTGAGAAAGCCAATCATCTGCGCATCTTGAGCGGGCACGCGCGCCAGCACACGCGCACCGGCGGCGGTGCGTGCGATGATCGTGCCAAAGCGGACCGAGGCATCACGATTGTAAAAGACCGTGTAGCTTTCAATTGTCGCCGGGCCTTCATAATCTTCATCTGTTTCGGGCACGGGGCCGCGCAGCGCGTCAGCCTTGGCATTCACATCAAAATCATGCGGGAATTGGGCCTCAGGCAGCGGCGCGGCGGACAAGATAATGCCATGGAAATGCGTCGCATAGCCGCCATTGGCAAAGAGCAACGCCGTGCCACGCGCCGTTCGCAACTGATCCACCATCGAGGCAATGGCATGGCTCATATAATTGCCAATTGGCCCGCCCCCAAAGGTCAGGCCGCCAAAGGCTGTAATTGGCTTATCCACCGGCCAGCCCAAAATCCGCCGCGCCATTTTGGGGATGCAGGGAAAGCAGGAATAAAGCTCAACATGGTCAATCTGATCGACTGTCAGGTGATTGCGCTTGAGCGTTTCTTCAATCGTCACGACCATGCCGGCAGGCTGCACATATTGATCGCGCTTCAGCATATTGTGTGTTTCATGCGCGGCAGCCCCCATGCCGACATGGATGATGCGGTCTTCCGCCACGCCTGCCGCGCGCGCCAAAGCAAGCGAGGTAACAATAAAGCCTGCGCCTTGATTGACGCTGCTATTGGCAACCATCCGCTTTTGATAGGGAAAGGCAATGGGCCGGTTATCCGCATCGGCACTGGTGATCTGATCCGCCGTGAGTGGATTGCGGATCCACGCCGCCTCATTTCCCGCCGCGACAGCCGACATCCCTGCCCAAATTTGGCCGGACTCAGCTTGCGCCTCAGCAAGGCTTTGCCCCCATGCGGCGCGCGTCGCATTTTCATAAAGCGGATAAAGATCGGTCGGCGCAACCAAACCATGCTGGTGCATAACGGATTTGGCGCCGCCAGAGGCAACGTCACGCAACGCGTCCTTCTTTTCTCCGGTGGCTTGGCGTGCCCGCTCAGCGGCTGTCCGCAAAGCTTCTGCGCCGACAATCGCGGCAACACCGATCTCACCTGCGCCAATGCGGTTGGCCGATTCATTCAGCAACTGCACCGGGCTTTCGCCCGTTGGATAGGGCGTTTGTTCAACAAATTTGGGCGCAAGTCCAAAATGTGTGGCCAAATGAGCTGCGCAATCCCCCAATTTTGGAAAGCTGATTTGGTTCACCACCGCAATGCTATCCAACTGGCTGATCCAGCCGCCGCCCGCATCCATATCCGCCGCTTCAAGCGCCGCGACCATCAGCCCCAACGCATCATGCACATTCTCGCGGTCATTGATCTGACCGACACCAATGATGACGGGAATGCGAGCGGGATCGGTGTTCATGGCTCAGCCTTTCTTGCCAACCGGGGCAGCAGCGGGTGTGCCCAAAAAGCGTGGGGCAGGCGCTGGTTGATCCAGACCATCCACTTTCACAAAAGTTTGACGCGCCACATTATGCGGATGCTCTAAGGCTTCCGCCATCGACATGATGGGGCCAAAACAAATATCAGTCCCTTCCATAATCGCGGCCCATTCATCGCGCGTCTTGGTTTTGAAAATGTCGGTCAGCTTGGCTTTGAGCACTGGCCATTGGCTCTTGTCCATTTGCGCATCAAAAGCCGGGTCGGCCTCTAGCCCCAAAGTCTGACGGAGCAGCGCATAGAATTGCGGTTCAATCGACCCAATCGAAATCCATTTGCCATCGGCACATTCATAGGTGTCATAAAAATGGGCAGCCGTATCGAGCATGTTCACGCCGCGTGCGTCTTCCCACATGCCCAAGCCGCGGAAACCCCATTGCATCGCGTGGATGATGGCTGCGCCATCCGTCATTGCAACGTCAATCACTTGGCCCTTGCCGCCGCGCGCGACATGCAACAGGGCGGAAACCATGCCAAAGGCCAACATCATGCCGCCGCCCGCAAAATCGCCAATCGCATTGGTCGGCGGGGTCGGCTTACCATCCGGGCGGCCATAGCCATGCAAATTGCCCGTGATGGAGATATAATTGATGTCATGCCCGGCCGCCTGCGCGAGCGGCCCGGTTTGGCCCCAGCCTGTCATCCGGCCATAAACCAGCTTGGGATTATCGGCGAGCAGCACATCCGGCCCCAGCCCCATCCGTTCCATCACACCGGGGCGATAGCCTTCAAAAATACCATCGGCGGATTTGATAAGATCACGCACTTGCGCGACGCCTTCGGGAGATTTGGTATCAATCTGCACAATTTCCCGGTTGCGCGTCAGCACATCCCGACCAGCCATATCGCGCGCGCCAACCCGCTCCACACGGATCACGCGGGCGCCATGGTCGGCCAGCATCATGCCAGCAAAAGGCCCAGGGCCAATGCCCGCCATTTCAATGATGGTGATGCCGTCTAGGACTCCGGCCATGATGCTCTCCTTTGATGCAAAACGTTGCGCCTTGCGTAAGGGCCGGTTTACGTTTGCGTCAAGGGCGGAATTGGCATCTGGCCTTGCCTAAACCGCTGAGGCGGACTAGGTCCGCACCTGTAACAGGTACCCCGCAAGGGGTTTGAAAGGGAAGTCGGTGGAAGACCGGCGCTGTTCCCGCAACTGTAACCGGCGAGTTCCTCTCCGTAACACCACTGGGCAACCGGGAAGGTGGAGAGGCGCAAAGACCCGGAAGCCAGGAGACCTGCCTGTTGCGGCCTGTCCTTCGGCTGTGCGGGAAGACGCAGACGATCGAGGATTTCCTCGCGTGACAGCATAAGTTGGTCATGTGAGGAGGAAGACGTGCATTTTCTAAAAATTGGGTCAGGCGCCGTATTGGCGCTTACCCCGTCTATGGCGCTGGCCAGCACGGCCGCGCCCGACATCATTGTTACGGCGACAGGCGCTGAAACACCGCGTGCGGCAATTGGGCAAGCCATCAGCGTGTTGACGGCGGAAGACCTTAAAACGCGCCAAGCCGTTGCAATTGCTGACATATTGGCCAGCGTGCCGGGTGTTACCTTATCACGCAATGGGCCAATTGGCGGGTTCACCGCCATTCGCTTGCGCGGCGCGGAAGGTGAACAGACCTTGGCACTTATCGACGGCGTGAAAGTGAATGATCCCTCTGCCCCCGGCGGCGGTTTTGACTTTGGCACGCTGCTCGCGACCGATATCAACCGGATTGAAGTCTTGCGCGGGCCAAACAGCGTGCCTTGGGGCAGCGAAGCCATTGGCGGTGTAGTCAATATTCAAACAGCGCGACCCAGCACGGGCCTAGCAGGCAGTGGCCGGGCCGAATATGGCGCGGCTGATCAGGCGCATTTGGTTGGCACGCTGTCCGGAGGGACAGAGACTGTTCGGGCGCAATTGGGCGGCGGTTGGTTCACAGATCGGGGCTTATCTGCCTATCGCTACGGCACTGAGGCCGATGGGCTGCGGCAATATGCCATAAATGGTCGCGTTGAAGCCGATATAACAGCCAAGCTGAGCCTCGATCTGCGCGGCTGGTATGCGCACAGCCGCATCCTGCAAGATGGCTATGCCCCGCCAACTTATGCCTTTGGCGATACTCGGGATCTGACACTTGCCACGCAAAGCATTGGCTATGCTGGGCTCCTCCATCGCGGGGCTGCGCTGCAAAGCCGCCTCGCTGTCACCGTCTCAGACATGAACCGAGATGCCTTTGCCACTCCCGAAGACAGCGCACCGCAATATGTAAACCGCGGACGCATCAACCGTGTGGACTATAAGGGAGATTGGTCCTTAGCTCGCGGGATACGCGCCATTTTTGGTGCCGAGCATGAACAATCGCGCGCACATGACGGATATTCCAGCCAGAAAACCCATGTGACAAGCAGCTATGCCCAGCTGATGGCTGATCTATCGGACCAGATCACACTGGTCGGCGGCTTGCGGCTGGATGATCACGCCAGTTTCGGCACGCATGTTACCAGCAGCGCGAGCCTAAGCTGGCGGCCGAGCACGACGACCATTGTTCGTGCAGCTTTTGGTGAGGGGTTTAAGGCCCCAACGCTGTTCCAACTCTATAGCTATTATGGCAATGCCGCATTGCAGCCAGAAACCGCCAATAGCTATGATTTGGGCATCGAACACAGCCTGTTCAACGGGCGGCTAAAGCTCAGCGCCACCGCCTTTCTGCGCGACAGCCGCAACCAAATTATCTTCTACGCCTGCGGCTGCCACGGCAGACCTGATGGAACCTATGAAAACATTGACAAAACCCGGGCAAAGGGCGTGGAAACGTCCGTTGACGTTCGCCCTTGGGATAATGGCAACTTGATGTTGTCGTACACGCGCCTGAGCACTGAAAATCGCGTGACGGGTGCCGCCCTAACGCGCCGCCCGAAGAACAGCCTTTATGCAGATTTAGACTGGCAAAGCCCTTGGGGTGTCCAACTCGGCGCCAACCTGCGCTGGGTGAGCAGCAGTTTGGACACAGACTTCCAAACCTATAGTCCCGTTCAATTACAGGGCTATGCGCTGATGGGCCTGCGGGCAGCATTGCCGCTGACTCAGCGGATTGAGCTATATGGACGGATCGAGAATCTGTTCGATACCCAATATGAGACTGTGAGCGGCTATGGCAGCTATGGCCGCACAGCGCATATTGGGGTGCGGGTGGGCTTTTGATGCGCCGCATATGGCCCGTGTTGATGCTTTTGTTGGCCAGTTGCGCGGCTGAGCCGCGCATTGCGCCGGGGCAGATTGTTTCCAACACCCCCTGTGTTGATGCCATATTAGCTGAAATTGCAGCGCCGGGCCAAATTGGGGCTGTGAGCATTTGGTCGCATGATCCCGCCTCTGCTTCCGCACCCTTGGCGTGGGCCCGCGCCCACCCTGCTTTGGGACTAACGGCAGAGGAAGTGATCGCAGCCCAGCCAAAGCTGTTGCTCACGGGCAATTTGGCAGCAGGCGGCACCAATGCCGCCTTGCGCGCAGCGGGCATCCCCATGCGGACCTATGGCGTGCCTGTGAATGTCGCAGACAGCATCAGCCAAATCCGTGACATTGCCGCCGCTATTGGGCGCCAGCCGCAAGGGGAGCAGCTGGCCAAGGCCATTGCACAGGCCGCCAAACCGCGCACGCTGCCCCGCCCAATTTCGGCAATTATCTGGCAATCGGGCGGGTTTGTGCCCGGCAAGGGAACGCTGCAGGATGACCTTTTGGCGCGCGCAGGCTATCACAATGCGAGTGCGCTTTATGGCCTTACGCAATGGGATATATTGCCGGTGGAACATGTCCTCGCCCATCCGCCTGACCTAATCTTCATGCCCGAAAGCGCAACAGGATCAGATAATCGGGAATTGGCGTCCCGGCGTAAGCTGCTGGCTCGGCTGGGAAACCGGACGCGCATCATCGCGTTTCCGGATAAGTTGCTCTTTTGCGGTGGGCCCAGCATCATTGCTGCCATGCACCGGCTAAAGGCAGCGGTCTAATGCCTCGTCTCGCTGCTTTCTTGGGCCTGTTGCTGGCGTGCTTCATGCTGTCCTTAATGGCGGGCAAACTCTGGATTGCCCCCAGCCTTTGGCTGAGCGACAGCCCTGCGGGGTGGATTATGGCAGAGCTGCGCTTACCAAGGGCGCTATTAGGGCTGGGCGTGGGCGGCGTTCTAGGCCTGTCTGGCGCAGTCTTGCAGGGGTATTTGCGCAATCCATTGGCGGACCCCACAGTTGTTGGCGTCTCCTCAAGCGCGGCCTTAGGTGGGGTGATTGCCATTTTGCTCGGCCTCTCAGGCCTTCCCATGTTTGGCCTCGCCATGCTGGGGGCTGGCGCAAGCGTGGGCCTATTGGTCATGCTGGCGGGGCGCGGCGGCGGGCCATTGGCCTTCATTTTGGCGGGCATGGTGCTGGCAACACTGTCTGGCGCGCTGACAGCCCTCATCATCAGTCTTGCCCCCAATCCTTTTGCGACAAGCGAGATTATCGCGTGGCTGATGGGTGCCCTGACAGACCGGACAATGGATGATTTGGCACGTGCCGCCCCCTTCATGGCAGCCGGCAGCCTGATTTTGCTGACCACGGGCCGGGCGCTCGACGCACTCACCCTGGGCGAAGATGCCGCCAAAAGCCTTGGCGTCCATCCCGGGCGGCTGCAACTTCAAGTCGCACTCGGCACGGGGCTTGCCATCGGCGCGTCTGTCGCAGTGACGGGTGTCGTTGGCTTTGTGGGCCTGATCGTCCCCCATTTTGTTCGCCTCTGGGTGGGCGAACGCCCCTCGGCCACGCTCCTCCCCTCGTTTCTTGGCGGCGCGGTGCTGACTCTAGTGGCAGATAGTGTCGTCCGCCTCACGCCCGGCCCCAGTGAAGTGCGATTGGGCATTGCCATGGCCGCCATTGGGGCGCCCTTTTTCTTGCTTCTGCTCGCGCGATTGCGCCGGGGTGTGGCATGATCTGTCTTCAGGACCTACGCGTTGATCTGGGCGGAAAAACGGTGCTGCAGCCGCTGTCACTCAACCTGCCACGCGGCCAAGTAACGGCTGTTATCGGCCCCAATGGCGCTGGCAAATCCAGCCTGATGCGCGCCATAGCCGGGCTATTGCCAGCCACCTCAGGGGCAGTGACTCTAGATGGCGTTCCCCTCCCCCAGCTTTCCCCTCGGGATCGTGCCCAGCGCATTGGCTATTTACCACAGAGTGCGGGGCCGGCTTGGGCCATCACCGTGCGCGAGATGGTGGCGCTGGGCCGCCTGCCTCACCAAAACAGCATGGCAGGCCCAAGTGCTGCCGATGTGTGCGCAATTGACCAAGCTTTGGCCGATGCCGATTTGCACGCGCTGGCGGACCGGCGCGTTGATACGCTATCAGGTGGCGAGTTGGCGCGCGCCGCCTTTGCCCGCGTGTTGGCTGGGCAAAGTGACTGGATTTTGGCAGATGAGCCCCTCGCCAATTTGGACCCGGCCCATCAACGCGATGTGCTGCGCCTGCTGCGGTCTGCGGCGGATATGGGCAAGGGCGTGGTCGTGGTGCTGCATGAACTGACGGCTGCGGCCGCGCTGGCCAATGACATCCTTCTTCTCAAGCATGGCGCGCGGGTTGCAGCCGGGCCTAAAGACTCTGTCCTCACGCCACCGCTGTTATCCGCTGCTTTTGATATCGCGATGGACGTTGTTCAGAGTGAAGGTCGGGTCGCGATTTTGCCGCATGATCCTGTGTAACGGGTCGCCCTCTCTTGCCCCAAAGCTGCCTGCCGCTTAGAGGCGAGCCATGACAAAGACCGCGCCTCTCAAGCTGTTCAACAGCCTGACCCGCCAGCTGGAAGAGTTTCAGCCCGTCCACCCCGGCGAGGCGCGTGTCTACACCTGTGGGCCAACAGTCTATAATTTTCAGCATATCGGCAATATGCGCGCCTATGTCTTTGCTGACACGCTGGGCCGCACGCTGAGCTTTAAGGGCTACCAACTCCGCCATGTCATTAACATCACTGATGTTGGCCATTTGACGTCAGACGCAGATGCTGGCGATGACAAGATGGAAAAGGCGGCCGTGCAGCAAGGCAAGTCAGCCTGGGACATCGCCAAATTCTACACTGACGCCTATTGGACGGATATTGAGCGGCTGAACATTCGCCAGCCCTATCAATGGTCAATCGCGACCGACTACGTCCCCCGCATGATCGACTTTGCAAAATCAATTGCCGAAAAGCATTGCTACGAACTGCCGTCCGGCCTGTATTTCGACACCTCAACAGTGGCGGATTATGGCCGCCTTGCGCGTGCGGCAACTGAAGACGGCGAAGGCCGGATTGAAAGCGTAGAAGGGAAGCGCCACCAAGCCGACTTTGCGATTTGGCGCAAAACGCCTGAGGGTGAAACGCGCCAGATGGAATGGGACAGTCCCTGGGGCCGCGGGGCGCCAGGCTGGCATCTGGAATGCTCAGTCATGTCCGAGGCGCTCTTGGGCCTGCCTTTTGACATTCACACGGGCGGCATCGACCATCGGGAAATCCATCATCCGAACGAAATTGCCCAGAACCAAGCCTTTACCAATTGCGGCAGCCTGACATGCGCTGAAAATTCCGGCGCACGCTTTTGGATGCACAATAACTTCCTGATCGATCGTGGCGGGAAGATGAGCAAATCGACGGGGGATTTTCTGCGCCTTCAGGTGCTGGTGGATCGCGGCTTCCACCCGCTCGCCTATCGCCTGCTGTGCCTGCAAGCGCATTATCGCAGCGAGTTGGAGTTTAACTTTGACAATCTGGTGGCCGCTGCCACGCGGCTCAAGCGGTTGGTGATGGCAGTCGCCCAAGTCCGCGCGCAGGCCAGCCCGGCAGAGGATGTGCAGCATCCGCGGCTGACCGAACTGCTTGAGAAATTTGACGCAGCTTTGTCGGAAGATCTGAACACCGCTGTGGGCCTCACCCTGCTGGAAGAGGCTGTCGCAATCAAGAAAATCGATGCGGCGGAAAAACTGGCAACCATTTTGCGCATGGATGCCGTGCTGGGCCTGAACCTGATGACACTGGACCGCGCCGATCTGCGTGTTCGGCCGGCCAATGCGCAGTTGACTGCCGAGGAAATTGAAGCTGAGCTCGCTAAGCGCAAAGACGCGCGCGCTAACAAGGATTTCGCCACATCGGACGCGATCCGGGATGCCCTGCTTGCCAAGGGCGTTGAGGTGATGGATGGCGATCCCCTGGGCTGGGATTGGAAGACGGATAGCTAAGCTGCCCCTCCGTCAGCCCGCTTATGCGGTCTGCCACCTCCCCAATGCGCTGCATTAGGGAGGAAACCAGGGACCCCACTTCCTCCCCATCGTCTTGCGATGGGGAGGAACAAAAGAACTCTGGAAAGTTCCTCCCCAATGATATGCATTGGGGAGGTGGCAGCCCGAAGGGCTGACGGAGGGGCAAAATGAGACCCACAAAACCGGCAAAGACGGTCCACCGCGCACGGCAATTGCGCGAGGACATGTCTTTACCCGAACGCCTCTTGTGGCAAATTCTTAAGACCCGTCCGGGGGGCTGAAATTCCGGAGACAACATCCCACCGGGCCGTATGTTCTCGACTTCTTTTGTGCTCGAGCCAAAATCGCGATTGAAATTGACGGATTTGCGCACGACACAGCCAACAGGCCCGACTGCGACGACATTCGGGACTCCTTTCTGGCCAGACATCAAATTCAGGTGCTTCATATCCGGGCCAGTGACGTCTTGCGAAATCCTGCTGACATTGCCACGGAGATCATAACGACAATTGAAGCCCACATGAGAAGCCTTGGGAAGGCCCTTCCGTCATCGCGTCGCGATGCCACCTCCCCATCGCTGACCGATGGGGAGGAAAAAGACCGATGACCATCGCTGTAATGTCCGCATTGATCCGTCCGCTGGTTGAGGGACGACTACCCAGCGATATCGATATCCGCTGGTTCACCACCAAAGACGAAGCGTTGGCGCTTGCGCCGTTGGCGGAAATTGGTTGGTTCGACATGTATGACAAGGCCGATATGGCCGAGACCATCAGCGCGGCGAAAAACCTGAAATGGCTCAATTCCATTTACGCGGGCGTGGATGGCATGCCGCTCGATTTGTTGAAACAGCGCGATGTGATTGTGACAAATGGCGCGGGCATCAACGCGATTACAATTGCCGAATATGTTGTGATGGGCATGCTGACCATGGCCAAAGGCTATCGTGAGGTTGTCCATGCGCAAGGCCGGCATGAATGGTTGCAGGACTCCCCCGGAAAGGTGGAGCTATTTGGCTCTAAGGCGCTGCTCTTGGGCTATGGAGCAATTGGCAAGCTGATTGAAGAACGACTCAAGGCCTTTGCCGTGGATGTCACAATCGTACGCCGCACCCCCGGCCCGGAAACGCTGGGACCAGAGGAATGGCGCGATAAGTTGGACGCGTTTGATTGGATTATCCTCGCTGTGCCGGCAACAGAGGAAACTGATGGCATGATTGGCGCGGCAGAGCTGGCGGCAATGAAGCCAACGGCGCGGCTGGTGAACATCGCGCGCGGGTCAGTCATTGATCAGAACGCGCTGGTCGCTGCGCTGAAGTCTGGCCAAATTGCCGAGGCGTTTCTTGATGTGACCACGCCCGAGCCATTGCCCGCTGAAGATCCCCTTTGGGATCTGCCCAATGCGCATGTGACAATGCATTTATCGGGCCGCGCACAGGACAAGATGTTTGTCCGCTCCGCCCAGCGTTTCCTTGAGAATTTGGCACGCTATAAGGCTGGTGAACCACTTAACCCCCGCGTCAATCTAGATTTGGGATATTGATGATGACTCCTGCCGAAATGTCCGCAAAATGGCACGCCGTTGCTCTCTCGGGCGATGAAGCAGCTATCTCGGCACTGCTGCATGAAGATGCCGTGTTTGAAAGCCCGGTGGTCCACACACCCCAACGCGGCAAGCCAATCACCCAGAAATATCTGGCGAGTGCCGGCAAAGTCTTTGGCGACACAGGGTTTCATTATGTGGGGGAATGGCACGCCCCCAATAGCCTCATCATGGAATTTAATGCCGAGATTGATGGCATTGCCATTGACGGCATTGATATGATTACTTGGGATGATGCTGGGTTGATCGTCAATTTTAAGGTGATGGTGCGCCCGTTAAAGGCTGTGAATATGCTCCACCAGAAAATGGCTGAGATGCTCACGCAAATGACGACACGCGCTTGACCAAAAACTGGCATCAAATTGTCATAATTGGGCATTAGGGCAATATTATGCCTGCCAATTCTCCTCCGCCTGCCTCGACAGAAATTCTTGATTTGCTGGATATTCCAGCGCTGCTTTTGCGTGGCGACCGGATTATTCACGCCAATCCGCCGGCGCTGGGCATGTTTGGTCGTCATGTTGAGGGGCAGGATGTCCGCATGGCACTTCGCCATCCAGACGCCGTTCGGTTACTGACTTCCGCTCGAAATGACAGCATTCGCGTCACGGGTCTCTCGACACCGGGCAGCCTTTGGCATGTCGATTGCAACAGCTTGGAAGATGGCACGCGACTGGTAACGCTGACTGATTTGTCAGTTCAAGAAAGCGTCGCGCGAGCGCACGCCGATTTTGTGGCCAATGCCAGCCATGAATTGCGGACGCCTTTGGCCGCTGTTTTGGGCTATGTCGAAACATTGAAAGACCCAAAAGCAGGCGAGAATGAAACCACGCGCCTGCGCTTTCTGGACATTATCGCCAAAGAAGCCAATCGAATGCAGGCATTGGTCGAAGACTTAATGTCCCTTTCTCGCATTGAGGCGACCAAGCATCAGCAACCCACCGACAAGGTCGATCTGTTAAGTGTTGCGAAACAATGCGTTGGGGAATGCGTGCATCCAGAGCGGGTGACTCTCCACAGCGACGTCACTGAAGCTTTGGTTGCCGGAGATCGCGGGCAGCTGGCGCAGGTGATCCGCAACTTGATTGATAACGCTCTGAAATATGGGGCAGCGGACACGCCTGTTTTGGCGAAACTGGAAAAAGGCGCGTCGGGCTGGGTTGTGATTTCCATCATCGATCAAGGGGATGGCATCCCTGCCCAGCATATGCCCCGCCTCACCGAACGTTTTTACCGGGCTGACCCGGGGCGCAGCCGCCAAATTGGCGGGACGGGACTCGGCCTATCGATTGTGAAACATATCGTCGAGCGGCATCGTGGGCGCTTTGATATTGCCAGCCGCGTTGGCCAGGGAACAACTGCAACCTGCCTATTTCCGCCCTTTTGAAGCGCTGTCACAGAAGTGTCATTTAAGTGTCATAGTTCGTTCTCGACTCGATTAGGAGGGCACTAAATCCATGCGTTTCGTTCCTACTTTTGCGGCCTTGGCCGTATCCGCCATCGCGCTGACCGCTTGTGGCAGCCAAAACGGGGCTGGTGACAGCCGCGATTTCGTTCGCATCGTCGGCTCGTCGACGGTTTATCCTTTTGCCTCGGCTGTTGCTGAAGCGACAGCCAAGACCACTGGCGTCAAGGCACCCGTGATTGAATCGACGGGCACCGGTGCTGGCATGAAGCTGTTCTGCGCAGGCGTGGGCGTCGCCCATCCTGACATTGCGACTGCCTCGCGTCGCATTAAGAAGTCGGAATATGAAGATTGCGCCAAGAATGGCGTGAAGGACATTGTGGAAGTTCAAATCGGCTTGGATGGCATTGCCTTTGCAGAAGCAACGGGTGGCCCCAAGATGACGTTGACCCCGGCTGACGTTTATAAGGCGCTGGCGGCAACCCCCTTTGGCAAGCCCAACACCGCCAAGACCTGGGCCGATGTAAACCCCTCGCTGCCAGCCATTCCAATTAACGTATATGGCCCCCCGTCCACATCCGGCACGCGCGATGCGCTGGCTGAGCTGATCCTGACAAAGGGCTGCGACACTGATCCAGCCATGAAGGCGTTGAAGGACAGCGACAAGGACAAGCACAAGGAAATCTGCACCAAGGTCCGTGAAGACGGGGCTTATGTGGATGCCGGCGAAAACGACAATCTGATTGTTCAGAAGATTGCCGCCAACCCCAAGGCTATTGGCGTATTTGGCTTCTCCTTCCTCGAAGAGAATATGGATAAGCTAAAGGGCATTCCGATGGACGGTGTTGCGCCGACCTATCAGACGGTATCGGATTTCAGCTATCCGGGTGCACGTCCGCTTTATATCTACATCAAGGCGGCACATTTGAAGGCAATTAAGGGCATTAACGAATTTGCCGTTGAATTTTCCAAGGCTTGGGGTACGGACGGCTACCTCAAGAAGAAAGGGATGGTCGTTGCGCCTGCCGATGTGCAACAGGCGAATGCTGAAATCGCTTCCAGCATGAAGCTGATGGACCCTTCGACACTTAAATAATCTGCTATGACTTTTTCTGCTCTCCTCATCCTTGTCGCCGGGCTTGGCCTGATTGGCTGGCTTGTCGCGAAAGCAAAGGCGCAGAAATTAAACACTGGCCGGGGCGCGATGCATTCACGCCCCGGCCATCATGCTTGGAATATGGCGCTGTGGATCATGGTCCCGGCGCTGATCGGACTTGGTGCTTGGTCAAATATATCGCCAGGCCTCGTCCATAATGCTGTTCTGGCAGACCCGGCAGCAGCGACCCTGCCCATGATGGATATGGAGCGCAATGCTGTCCTTTCAGAGGCCTATGCGCTTGCCGCGAATCCCAATGCAGCCGTCTTCAACCCCGATGCCCAGAAATTGGTTGGGGCAGTCAAAGCGGCTCAAACTGAATTCGGCCTTATCGGTGCGCTGATCACTGTGCTCTTGGCCTTTGCCGGCGGCGCCTATGGCTATACCAAGATTACGGCCGGCTACCCTGCCCGCACCCGAGTGGAGCGAGTGGTCTTGGGAGTCCTTTTAATTGCCTCCTTGCTCGCCATTTTGACAACAGCCGGCATCATTGCTTCATTGCTCTACGAAACGGGGATTTTCTTCTCGAAAGTAAACCCGGTAGAGTTTTTAGTGGGCTTGCATTGGAGCCCCGCCAATGGCAGTTTCGGGGCTGTCCCCCTATTTTGGGGTACCATTTTCATTGGCGCGATTATCGCCATGATTGTGGCCATTCCGCTGGGCCTGATGAGTGCCATCTACCTAACCCAATATGCCAGCGCCCAAATGCGGCGGGTGCTCAAGCCCATGCTTGAAATTTTGGCTGGTATTCCAACAGTGGTTTATGGCTATTTCGCCGCGCTGACTGTGGCCCCGCTGATCCGCGACTTTGCAGGCGCAATTGGCGTTGCCAATCCGTCCACTGAAAGCGCTTTGGCCGCTGGCCTCGTCATGGGCATCATGATTATCCCATTTGTGTCGTCTATGGCGGATGACAGCATTGCCGCCGTGCCGCAGGCCATGCGCGATGGATCGCTTGCCATGGGGGCCACTCGGTCTGAAACCATCAAGAAAGTTCTGATCCCTGCCGCTCTGCCGGGCATTGTCGCCGGCGTAATGCTCGCCATTAGCCGCGCCATTGGCGAAACCATGATTGTGGTCATGGCGGCAGGAGCTGCAGCCCGCCTATCTGCCAATCCTTTTGACAGCATGACGACAGTCACGTTCCAAATTGTTCAATTGCTCACAGGCGACCAGGAATTTGACAGCCCGAAAACGCTATCGGCTTTTGCCCTTGGCCTTGTGCTGTTTGTCGTCACACTGGCGTTGAACATTATCGCGCTGCGCGTCGTAAAGCGCTTCCGGGAAGCTTATGAGTAAGACAGCTATTAACTGGCAATCGCCAGAAACGGCCAAGCGCCTTGCCCGGCGCTATGCAGCAGAGCGTCGCTTTAAGGCGCTCGGCTTTACGGCTGTGCTTCTTTCGCTCACATTTCTGGCATTTCTGCTTGTTTCGATGCTCGCCAAGGGCGTGGGAGGAATTGACTGGCAATTTCTGACGTCCTCGGATTCCACTGATCCACTAAATGCGGGCGTCTGGGCAGCAGTCAAGGGATCGCTGCTGACCATGATTGTGACCATTGTCTTGGCCCTGCCCATGGGCGTTTTGGCGGCAATTTATCTTGAAGAATTTGCACCAAAGAACCGCTGGGTGGATATTGTTGAAGTCTCAATCAACAATTTGGCGGCTGTTCCCTCTATCATTTTTGGCCTGCTCGGGCTGGCAGTGTTTATCAACACGCTTAATCTTCCACGCTCATCCCCGCTGGTTGGTGGGATGACATTGGCCTTGATGACCATGCCTGTCATTGTCATTGCCGGGCGCAACGCCATTAAGGCTGTTCCTCCCTCAATCCGCGATGCCGCGCTCGCTGTTGGTGCCAGCCGGGTGCAGACAGTGTTTCATCATGTTTTGCCGCTTGCTTTGCCGGGGATTTTGACGGGCGCTATTATTGGCATGGCCCGCGCCTTGGGGGAAACTGCGCCGCTGCTGATGATTGGGATGCGCGCCTTTGTGCCCGCCCCGCCCAGCGGCATTACAGACCCGTCAAGCGTCCTTCCAATGCAGATTTTCCTGTGGTCCGACGAAGTTGACCGGGCCTTTGTTCAAAACACCTCTGCCGCCATCATTGTCTTGCTGGCCTTCCTGCTCGCGATGAACGGCTTTGCCATCTATCTCCGCAACAAATTTGAAACGCGCTGGTGATCCATGTCCACCGAAACAGTTAAAATCTCGGCACGCAATGTGAACGTCTTTTACGGCGCGAAACAGGCCATTGATAATGTCTCCATTGATATTGCGACGGAGCATGTCACGGCCTTTATTGGCCCATCAGGCTGCGGCAAATCCACCTTTCTGCGGACGCTGAACCGCATGAATGACACAATTGCGGGCTGCCGTGTTGAAGGCCAGATCAATCTGGATGGCGAAGACATTTACGGCAATACAATGGACGTTGTGCAGCTGCGCGCGCGCGTGGGCATGGTGTTCCAAAAGCCTAACCCCTTCCCCAAATCCATTTACGAAAACGTGGCCTATGGCCCGCGCATCCATGGCCTTGCCTCTACCAAGGCAGAGATGGATGCCATTGTTGAAAAATCCCTGCGCCGCGCTGGCCTGTGGGAAGAAGTGAAAGACCGGCTGGCAGATGCCGGCACAGCCTTGTCAGGCGGGCAGCAGCAGCGTTTGTGCATTGCACGCGCCATTGCCGTCAGCCCCGAAGTCATTTTGATGGATGAGCCCTGCTCGGCGCTTGACCCCATTGCAACGGCACGCATCGAAGAGCTGATTGATGAACTTCGTGGTCGCTATGCCATTGTTATCGTGACCCATTCTATGCAGCAGGCGGCCCGTGTGTCGCAACGCACGGCCTTTTTCCACCTCGGCTCTATGGTGGAATATGGCTCAACATCAGACATCTTCACCAATCCGCGCGAAGAGCGGACGAAAGACTATATTACCGGACGTTACGGCTAAGGATCGCAGACATGGTGGAACATACCGTCAAAGCCTTTGATGATGAAATCGGCGCACTGCGCGGCCTGATTGCCGAAATGGGTGGTCTGGCGGAAGTTGGCATTGCCCAATCCGTTGAAGCGCTTGTGAAGCGTGACACTGATCTGGCTGCTGAAGTCATCCGCAATGACGCACGGCTAGATGCGCTGGAAGTTGAGGTTGATCGCCTTGCCGTGCGTATCATCGCCCTGCGCGCACCAATGGCAGACGATTTGCGTGATGTGATTTCCGCACTCAAAATTTCCGGGATTATTGAGCGCATTGGCGACTATGCCAAAAATATTGCCAAACGTGCGGGCGAAGTGGAAGGCCGGGCCAAGATTGAGCCGCTGACTCTCATCCCCACTATGGCAGAAATTGCGCAATCCATGGTTAAAGATGTGCTGGATGCCTATGCCGCGCGCGATGCGCAGCTGGCCGTGGAAGTCGTGGACCGCGATGAAAAGGTGGATGAGTTTTACAACAGCATCTTCCGCAATCTCGTTGCCCATATGATGGAGAACCCAGCGACAATTAGCTCGGCTGCGCAGCTTCTGTTCGTTGCGCGCAATCTGGAGCGCATTGGCGACCATGCCACAAATGTCGCGGAGCTCGTCTATTATGCCGCGACGGGGGAATATTACACTGATCGCGATATGCCACGAGGAGCATAGACTATGGCCGCCCGGCTTCTGATTGTCGAAGATGATCCCGCTTTAGCCGAGTTACTTGTCTGGCATTTTGAAGCCGAAGGCTATGAAGTCCGCCATACAGCGGATGGAGAAGAAGCGCTGCTGCTGGCCGCAGAAGAGACGCCAGATGCCATCATCCTCGATTGGATGATTGAGAATATTTCGGGAATTGAAGTCTGCCGCCGCTTACGGCGTGTGTCTGAAACGAGCGCCGTTCCGATCATCATGTTGACTGCGCGCGGCGAAGAGGAAGATCGTATTCGCGGGCTGGATACTGGTGCTGATGACTATGTCACCAAGCCCTTTTCTCCACGTGAATTGATTGCCCGATTGGCAGCTGTTCTTCGCCGGTCGCGCCCCGCTTTGGTGGGCAAGGCATTGAAGGTTGAAGACATTGAGCTGGACCCGACGGCACATCGCGTGCGCCGTGGGGGCGTAGAAATTAATCTTGGGCCAACCGAATTTCGCTTGCTTCAGCATTTTATGGAGCGGCCAGGCCGGGTGCTGACGCGTGGCCAGTTGGTCACAGGCGTTTGGGGGAATGATAGCGATATTGAAGAGCGCACGGTGGATGTGCAGATCAAACGCTTGCGCGCGGCTCTCAACACCGGGGGTGGCAAAGATGTTATCCGCACTGTGCGCAGCGCAGGATATTCGCTGGGTTAAAATCCAAGCTCCCATCCAAATTTATTTAACATAATACTTGTAAAATCAACTGTCCCACCCATTTCAGGCTGACCGGGTGCCATTCCGGGCCCGGCGGGACAGTCGCTGCACGCGTGCATCGCTGTCCGACTTAGATGTTGCTTAGTGAAAGGACATTCAAGATGCGGACTGTTTTTGATTTTACGCCTTATCGCCGGTCCACCATTGGCTTTGACCGCCTGTTCGACACGTTGGAAAACTTGACGCAGGTTGAGACAAATGCCGGCAATTACCCACCCTATGATATTGAGCGCACTGGCGAAGATGCCTATCGCATCACCATTGCCGTCGCTGGATTTGGGCAAGACGAAATTGAGCTGACGGCCCAGCAAAATCTGCTGGTTGTCCGTGCCCGCAAGGCGGAGGCCCCTGCCGAAGACGCGCAGCCCCGCGAATTTCTCCACCGCGGCATTGCCACTCGCGCCTTTGAGCGCCGCTTCCAACTGGCAGACCATGTGCAGGTGCGCGGCGCGCATCTCGAAAACGGAATGCTGTCCATCAGCCTTGTGCGCGAAGTTCCCGAAGCAATGAAGCCGCGGCGCATTGAAATTGGCAGCTCCAACGTCGCCTCACTGATTGACGCGACCGAAGCGCGTCAGGCGGCCTAATTCAAGTTGAGCCGGGGGAGCCCCCTCCGCCCCCGGCTCCATATCATCAGGTTGTTTTGGGACACTGGGTCTCTGTTTTTATAGAAAAATCGTGAAATCCTTGCGCTTCGTGTGATTTTTGCGCAAGGGCGAGGGGTTATGACGCAGAATTGGACCCCTGAAAGCTGGACTGCTCATGAAGCACGTCAGCTCCCGACCTATCCCGACGCCGCAGCTTTGGAGGCGGCCACGCAAACTTTGTCGAGCTTTCCGCCGCTGGTTTTTGCAGGCGAAGCACGCAGCTTAACCGCAGATCTTGCGCAAGTTGCAAATGGTAAAGGCTTTTTGCTGCAAGGCGGGGACTGCGCCGAAAGTTTTGCCGAATTCCACCCCAATAACATTCGCGACACCTTTAAAGTGCTGTTGCAGATGGCTGTGGTGCTGACATTCTCATCCAAGCTGCCGACTGTGAAAGTGGGCCGCATGGCGGGCCAATTCGCCAAGCCGCGCTCAGCCGATATGGAAGATGTGGATGGCGTGTCACTGCCCAGCTATCGCGGGGACATTATCAACGACATTGCGTTTGAAGCCGAAGGGCGCGCGCCTGATCCACAACGCATGCTGCGGGCCTATTCTCAATCCGCAGCCACGCTGAACCTGCTGCGCGCTTTTGCGCAGGGCGGTTATGCCAATCTCCACCAGGTCAATGCCTGGACGCACGACTTTATGGGCCGCTCACCCTGGGCCAAGCGCTTTCAGGACGTGGCAGACCGAATTGGCGAAGCGCTGGATTTCATGGCCGCGTGCGGCATTGATCCTGACACGGTCCCCCAGTTGAAGGGCACCAACTTCTACACCAGCCATGAGGCGCTGTTGCTGCCCTATGAGCAGGCTCTGACCCGGCAGGATTCACTCACGGGCCAATGGTATGACACGTCGGCCCATATGCTGTGGATTGGCGACCGGACCCGTTTTGTTGGCTCCGCCCATGTCGAATATCTGCGGGGCATTGGCAACCCGATTGGGATGAAGTGTGGGCCAAGCCTTGAGCCTGACGCCCTGTTGCGTCTGCTCGATACGCTCAACCCCAATCGCGTGGCAGGGCGGATGACGCTGATCACGCGCTATGGCCATGACAAGATTGAGGCCCATCTGCCTCCGCTGGTGCGCGCGGTGAAGGCCGAAGGCCACCCTGTGGTCTGGTCTTGTGATCCGATGCACGGCAATGTCATCAAGGCGCAAAATGGCTATAAGACGCGTCCCTTTGAGCGGATTTTGGCCGAAGTGCGCGGCTTCTTTGCTGTTCACCGGGCCGAAGGCACGCATGGCGGCGGCATCCATATTGAGATGACTGGCCAGAATGTGACTGAATGCACAGGCGGCGCAATTGATGTGACGGAGCAAAATCTGGCGGATCGCTATCACACGCATTGCGACCCACGCCTGAATGCAGGCCAATCGCTTGAGCTGGCATTCTTAATCGCAGAAATGCTCAACCAAGAATTGAAAGAACGCGCGAGCGCGGCGGCCTAAGGCTGGGATATCGGCGCCTGCAGCAGGGGGATGCACAGGCGCCGACACCTCCATATGGGCGAAGCGCACCTGGCACGATCAGTCTGCCAGCCCATGTGATGGAGTGTAAACGGCTCCCCCTGTCCCGCGCGTGTCCGTCCGGTTAACCCGCGGACATATTCCGCGCGGGAAAGCGCCCTATTCGGGCACGGAAAACAGTGTTTTATCGCGATATTTATCTTGCCAAGGCTCGTAAAGCGGGCTGACGTCAAACGGCACGTCAGTCAATTCAATGTCCGACATGCCATCCACTTTGAATGTCGCCATTTTTACCTCGCGGGGCGGCGCGCCATTTTTGGTAATGGGCACAGCATCAAGATAAATCAGGTCCAGCCGCGTGTAGAGAATATGCGGCGCAAGCAAAAAGGCCGTGCCATTATAGGCAGCAGTCAGGCAGCGTTTGGTGGCAAGAGCTTCCAAGATTGTCCGATTGGCAGTCATGCTCCCTGCATGACGGGCTGAGAAAAGTCGCGCAACAAAATTGTGCATTGCAGCACAATAATCGCTGCCAAATCACTCCAAAGCTCGGCGCTTGGCTTTCCCCAAACTCATGCTGCGTCTATGCCCATGGCAAATAGAGGAGCCGAATACATGACTCGAATCCGTATGTTGACTGCCGCTGCCGCGCTTGCGCTTTTGCCCGCACTTGGCGCTGTTTCTGGCACGGCGTTGGCGGCAGACGCATCAGCCCCAAGCCGCAGCTATAAGCCAATTGATTTGTTTGCGCTGGAATATGCATCCGACCCGCAAATCTCGCCCGACGGTAAGAAAATTGCCTATGTCCGCCGCAGCTTTGACATCATGACAGACCGGGCACGCGCCAATATTTGGATCATTGATGTCGCAACGGGAGAGCATCGCCCGCTTTTGTCGGGCACGGCCAGCTTTTCTAGCCCGCGTTGGTCACCCGATGGGAAACGGCTGGCTTATATCAGCAGTGCCGAAGGCAGTGCGCAAATCTATGTCCGCTGGATGGATAGCGGGGCGACCGCCCGTGTCACCAATTTAACCCAAGGTCCCGCAGGCCTTAGCTGGTCGCCCGATGGCCGCCATTTGGCCTTTGCGATGTTTGTACCAGAAGACGCCCAGCCCTTTGCTTCCATGCCCGCCGCGCCTGAAGGCGCACGTTGGGCTGGCAAACCTGTGGTTATTGACCGGCTCAATTATCGCAATGATGGGGCAGGCTATGCCGCCCAAGGCCATGACCATATCTTCACTGTGCCAACCGAAGGCGGCACGCCGCGTCAGGTGACGCGCGGTGCCTTTGACCATGGCGGACTGATTGACTGGAGCAATGACGGCAAGACACTGATCTTTTCAGCCAATCGCAAGGATGACCCAGATCGTCACCCACAGCGCGACCAGATTTTCTCTCTCAATCTAGAAACTGGCGCGCTCATGCAGCTTACCAAGCGTGAAGGCCCAAGCGTTGCCCCGCAGATCTCGCCAGATGGCAAGCTGATTGCCTTTTTGGGCTATACTGATCGCTACACCAGCAATCAGGAATTCAGCCTGTGGGTCATGAACCGCGATGGTTCCAACGCCCGCCCCCTGACGGACAGCATGGATGTGGGCGTGACTGAATTTGGCTGGGACAGCCGCGGCGGCCTATATTTCGCTTATGACCAGCAAGGGACCACCAAGCTGGCCTATACCACGCCCAAAGGCGGCACGCGCATTTTGGCATCTGGCTTGGGTGGTGAAGATATTGGCCGGCCTTATTCTGGCATCAGCATGTCTATTGCACGCGATGGCACGGTTGCCACCAATGTCACAAGCGACACGCAACCCGGCGATGTGGCTGTTATCAAAGGCACCAGCCTGTGCCGGTTGACACGCCTGAACGATGATGTGGCTGCCATTCGTGATTTGGCGCGTGTCGAAGAAATCTGGACCACAGCCCCTGATGGCGTGAAGAGCCAAAGCTGGATCATGAAGCCCGCCAATTTCGATCCGGCCAAAAAATATCCGATGATTTTGGAAATTCATGGCGGCCCGCACACCAATTATGGCGCGCGCTTTTCCGCCGAAATGCAGGCTTATGCCGCAGCAGGTTATGTTGTCCTTTATTCCAACCCGCGCGGCTCGACGAGCTATGGCGACAAGTTCGCCAATATGATCGACAAGGCCTATCCGGGCAGTGACTATGATGACTTGATGGCCGCAGTCGATGGCGTACTCGCCAAAGGCTATGTTGATCCGGCACGCCTATTTGTGACGGGCGGCAGTGGCGGCGGCGTTTTAACGGCATGGATTGTGGGCAAAACCAATCGCTTCCGCGCTGCCGTAGTGGCCAAGCCCGTGATTAACTGGACCAGCTTTGCGCTGACTGCCGATAATCCGGCCTATTTTGGTCGCTATTGGTTTGGCAAAAACCCTTGGGAAGCAGGCGCACAGGCTGAATATTGGCGGCGGTCCCCCTTAAGCCTTGTCGGCACTGTGAAAACGCCAACCATGCTGATTACGGGCGAGCAGGATTATCGCACCCCCATTTCTGAGACGGAGCAATATTATACTGCGCTCAAGCTGAACGGCGTTGAGACCGCACAAGTCCGTATACCGGACTCTTCCCACGGCATGATTGATCGGCCCAGCCGTCTGGTTGCGAAAACCACCTATATTCTGGGCTGGTTCGCAAAGCACGGCGGCGTTGAGACGGACAAAGGGGAGTAAGTAGATAGCAAAAGGCGGGGTTGGCCAATAAGAGCCGCCCCGCCCTACCCCATCTGCGTTGGCAGATAGCTGTCATCCACATAGTCGCTAAAGCGCGTGAAGCGGGCGTCGAACTTCATTTTCACTTTGCCCGTCGCACCATGGCGTTGCTTGGCGACAATCAGTTCGGACAGGCCGAACACCCGTTCCATTTCAATCGCCCATTTGGCGTGATCGTCAAAAATCTTGGCATCATCGCCTTCTGCCGGGCGCTTGGGTTCGCGCGCCTGAATATAATATTCCTCGCGATAGACGAACATGACGATATCTGCGTCCTGCTCAATCGAGCCCGATTCACGCAAGTCCGACAGTTGCGGGCGCTTATCTTCGCGCTGTTCCACCGCACGGCTAAGCTGTGAGAGGGCAATGACGGGGACATTGAGTTCCTTCGCCAGCGTTTTGAGGCCGCGGGAAATTTCCGAGATTTCCTGCACGCGATTGTCCCCGCCCCCGCTGCGCGAGCCTTGGAGCAGCTGCAAATAGTCAATGATGATCAGGCCAATATCATGCCGCCGCTTTAATCGGCGCGCGCGGGTGCGCAGTGCGGCAATCGTCAGGCCTGCTGTGTCGTCAATATAAAGCGGCAGGGATTCCAGTTCAGCCGCCGCGCGGGCCAAATTGCGAAATTCGCTCTGGCTGATTTTGCCCATGCGCAGATTTTCAGAGCTAATCTCTGACTGTTCGGAGAGGATACGCGTTGCCAGCTGGTCTGCCGACATTTCAAGGCTGAAAAAGGCAACCGGCGCGCCAACCGATTTTTCTGGCGCAATGCAATCTTCCATATCGCGGGCCCAGCGCCGCGCGGCGTTGAAGGCGATGTTGGTCGCCAGCGAGGTTTTGCCCATACCGGGACGACCGGCCAAAATGATCAAATCGCTATGGTGCAAGCCGCCCGTTTTGGCATTAATGCCCTCAATTCCCGTCGTCACGCCAGACAGGCCACCGCCCGCATTCAGCGCCTTTTCTGCCAGTTCCACGGCCATTTTCGTCGCTTGGCCAAAGCTTTTGGTGCTGCCCTGTTCTCCGCCCTGCTCCGCCACGCGGTAGAGGGCCATTTCCGCCTTTTCGATTTGCTCGGTCGGCTGGACATCTTCGCTCATGTCGAGCGCGCGGCTTGCCATATCGCGGCCCACGCTCACCAGCTCACGCAGCAGGGCAAGGTCATAAATTTGCTGAGCAAAGTCGCGCGCGCCCAACAGTGCCGCGCCAGACCCTGTCAATTGCGCCAGATAGGCCGGGCCGCCCAGCGCCTTCATGGCCTCATCTTGCTCAAACATCGGCTTCAGAGTGACGGGGTTCGCCACCATTGACCGATCAATAAGCTTCATAATCGCATCGTAAATGCGGCCATGTACCGGCTCAAAAAAATGCTCGGCCCGGACCTTCAGCTGCACATCTTCTGCCACGCGATTATCGATCATCAGCGCGCCCAAAAGCGCGGCTTCCGCCTCAATATTATGAGGAAGTTGAATATTTTGATCGTTATCGGGAATCAGTCGAACCGGGTCTGCCATCTGTTCCTCATGCCGCAATATGGGGGGAACGCAATCCACCGCCTACGGGGATAATGGGGATAACTCATTCTGTCCTCATCTTCCCTTCGCCCACGGCATCCGATATGCGCGAGATATGGCCGATCCGCGCATTATCGACATCAAGCTCGACGAGCAGACGATCATCTGGCGTTCTGCAGATATTGAGCAGGAACGGCGGATTGCCATTTTTGATATTCTAGAAGGCAATTATTTCGCCCCCCAGCGCGCACATGACGATGGCTATGCCGGGCCATACCGGCTGCTGCTGCGCGTCGAAGAAGGCCGGCTGGTGTTTGAAGTGCGGCGCGAGGATGATGGCGCGCTGGAGTCAGTAATCCTAGCGCTTGGCCGTTTTCGCCGCCTGATCCGCGATTATTTTGCGATTTGTGACAGCTATTACCAAGCCATTAAAGTCGCGACGGCCCAGCAGATTGAAACCGTTGATATGGCCCGCCGCGCGCTCCACAATGAAGCCGCAGAGCTGCTGAAAGAGCGGCTGACAGGCAAAATTGAGGTGGATTTTGATACTGCCCGGCGCCTGTTCACGCTCATCTGCGTGCTGCACATTAAAGGATGATCCACGGCTGTGTTCCCTAGGCAGGATCGGGGCATAGACATTTGGAATATCACAGGGCATCGATAGGCGCATGACTGATCAGACCCGCCGTCTTGTCGATGCCGCGCGTGACGCCGCCAGCTTTGCCCATGCCCCTTATTCAGGCTTTGGCGTGGGTGCTGCGTTGCTGCTGGACGATGGCAGCATCATCACTGGCTGCAATTTTGAAAATGCCAGCTACGGCCTGACCTTATGTGCTGAAACAGTGGCGCTGGCGACCGCCAATGCCCAAGGCAAGCTGCGGGCCGTGCGCGAAATTGCCGTGATTGGCGGGCCGCTGGTTAATGGCACCCCCAAGGGGCATGATCCTGTGCGCCCCTGTGGCCGCTGCCGCCAAGTGATTAATGAAGCCGCGGGCCTCTCAGGCCATGACATTGTCATTCATTGCGCGGGGGCGGAAGGCGACGCGGTAGAGCAGCACCGCATTTCCACGCTTTTGCCTTATGCCTTTGGCCCGGCTGATCTCGGGCTATCCTAGGAGAAACTATGTCCATCCTGTCTGATAAATGGATTCGCGAACAAGCCACGACCAACGGCATGATTGAGCCCTTTGTCGAGGCGCAGCGCCGCGATGGCTGCATCAGCTATGGCCTCTCTTCCTATGGCTATGACGCGCGCGTGGCAGATGAGTTTAAGATTTTCACCAATGTTGATAGCGCCGTGGTCGACCCAAAGGACTTTGCCGCCAACAGCTTTGTGGACCGCAAAACGGACGTCTGCGTGATCCCGCCCAACAGCTTTGCCTTGGCCCGCACTGTGGAATATTTCCGCGTGCCGCGCGATGTGCTGGTGATCTGCCTTGGCAAATCCACTTATGCCCGCTGTGGCATTATTGTGAATGTCACCCCGCTAGAGCCGGGCTGGGAAGGCCATGTGACGCTGGAATTTTCCAACACCACGCCTTTGCCGGCCAAAATTTACGCCAATGAAGGCGCGTGCCAGTTCTTGTTCCTCAAAGGCAATGAGCCGTGTGAGACAAGCTATGCCGACCGCGCCGGCAAATATATGGGCCAAAAAGGGGTAACGCTTCCTCGGCTGTAACGCGCTACACCAGCCCCAAAGCCGCGAGATCGGCACCAGACGATAGGAGAGAAGAATGGCTAAGCAAACCGCAGAATTCGACATTATCGTCTATGGCGCCAGTGGCTTTACGGGCCGTCTTGTTGCTGAATATCTGGCAAAACAGGGCGTTGGCAAATGGGCGATGGCCGGTCGCAGCCTTTCCAAGCTTGCCCAAGTGCGCGATGAAATGGGCCTTCCATCAGATACGCCCTTGGTCGTCGCCGATGCCAGCACCCCCGCCTCGCTGGTTGAGATGTGCAACCGCACCCGCGTTGTCCTCACCACTGTTGGCCCCTATCAGCTTTATGGCAAAGAACTGGTCGCGGCTTGTGCGGAAACGGGCACCGACTATGTCGATCTGTGCGGCGAACCCGCCTGGATGCGCGAGATGATTGACGCGCATGATGCCCGCGCCAAAGAAACCGGCGCCCGCATTGTCTTTTCCTGCGGCTTTGATTCCATCCCCTTTGATCTGGGCGTCTGGTTCCTTCAGCAAGAAGCCAATAAGCGCCATGGCAAGCCCGCCCCGCGCGTCAAAGGCCGTGTGCGCAAGATGCAGGGCGGCGCCTCAGGCGGCACCATTGCCAGCCTGACGGAAACGATGAAGGCGGCCGCCAAAAACCCCAAGATCATTGGCATCCTCAAAAGCAGCTTTGGCCTCACGCCGGGCTTTGAAGGCCCGTCCCAACCCTCTGGCCTGCTGCCTGAATATGATAGCGCGACGGGCACCTGGACTGCGCCTTTTGTGATGGCGCCCATCAACACCAAAAATGTCCACCGCAGCAACTTCCTGCTCGGCCACCCCTATGGCCGCGATTTTGTGTATGATGAAATGATCATGACCACCATTGGCGATGCCGGCCGCGCGATGGCCGAAGCCATTGCCAAGGCAAACCCCTTTGGCGACGCCAAAATCCTGCCCGGCGAAGGCCCCAGCAAGGAAGAGCGGGAAAATGGCTTTTACGATGTGCTCTTCATCGGCGAATATCCCGATGGCACCTCCGTCCGCGTCTCTGTGAGCGGCGATAAAGACCCCGGCTATGGCTCCACCAGCAAAATGATCGCCGAAAGCGCCCTCACCCTGTTGGAAAATGACACAGCGGGTGGTGTGACCACACCGGGCGCCGTGATGGCCGCGCCGTTATTGGCAAGGCTGGAAAAGAATGCGGGGCTGACGTTTTTGGTGGAGGGGTGAGGGAGGAAGTCGGATAGAGACAATAATGCGGCAGTCCAGAAGGCACCATTGACTGCAAAACCGAGCCCCAATCGTCAGAACCACTGCCCGCTGTCCGCGAATTCAATCCACTCCGCGTATGGTATCTCTTGTTCGTCGACTATTTCGAGCTTCTCATCAATGCCATGACGATGGCCATAGATCATTAAATTGTCGCATTGCCAACGCGCTGACGGAGCAATCAGTCCATCAAGCTCAAGAAGGTTGATCGCTGCTCCGACTTTTTGGGTTTGGCTATAATTCCTGCGAACATATTGCTCTCGATCAATACCAAGATTGGGGAAGTCCGCGACCGTACGCTGCAACGTTTTGTCTAAAGACACTTCAATTTGATTAAGCTTTAATGACCTTCGTGGCACTGGCGTCAACAAGTTCAAACAGGACGCCACCTCAGCGATAGCCCCCTCTTTGGTTTTACTCGTATACAAGATCGGGCAGCCTCCTTCTTTTTCAGCGTCAATAGCCCAACGGCCGCCACTCTGTGAGAAAGCAACAGGGTCGCCTAGTCTGGTGGTTACTCGGAACACACGCCCTTCATAGTTGGAAACAGGCAGGTTAGATAAAGCATCGAGCAGCTCAAGATCGTGTATCAATCGCTATTCCTTACAAGAACACGGAGTCCCGAATTTGATTCACAATACGCCGAACATCCTCGATTCGGCCTTCCTGTATCAAACAAGCCGGCGAATTCCCGTCAAGCAATCTTTGACGAGAAAATAACCACTGACGCGCTTCGTTTGGTTCATAGATATCTGACAACTGATCAATAATATATTCTAATTCAAGGAGAGATTTCTCTGTACTTCTGTGTGGATATGCATGTCCTTGGTTCCACCGCGAAACCGTCTCCACGCGGGTTCCAAGCAATTGAGCCACGTCAAAATTTCTTAACGACGCCTTGTCCCTGATGGAGTCAAGCTTTCGGGCAAGAGCATTAGTGGCGGCATTCATTGGAAACCTGTCTTTCTAAAAAATCCAACTATCTAAAAAGGAAACGAGTTCATTTGCTTTTATCGCGCTCTCGGCGCGACGGGGGAACTCTAGCCTGACTGGCCACGGAATCGCCCTCAGCGAGATGCGCGATGGCTCCCCTAAAACCACCCATAAGCTTCTGTTTTTTTTGCAACTTCTTCTTTAAATCATTTGAGATAGCTCCAAGGCCAACAGCTGCGGCGACGTGGTCCGACACTGGACGCACGGTCTTGTCTATATACTCAGCAACCCGCAAGGACTCCGGCCTTCGACCAATCCCCTGAATTTCATGGCAGCGCCGATGCATGAAGTGGCTTAGAGGATGTGCTAACATGTCGCTTAAACCACCCGGACAGCAGTGTGTATCCCGGCAGCCAAACCGGCTTCGTGCCCGCGTTGAACTAGTTATGAATGCTTGCGCCTCCGCGGGCTTGAGCATTAGATCTAATTCGGGAAGATAAATACGCGTTTGCGCGCTTCCTGAACGCTTCTCTTCCTTCGGCCTGCTTCGCAATCGACTAGCTGAGAACCCCTCAAGCATTGTCAAACCTTGCGCAATCCCGCCGACGGCACCAAACGACAGCAACCCGAGCGCACTCAAGCCACCAACATGATCTGCAATGACCGGCTTGCCGAGGACATGAAAAGCGCGCGCCGCCTGAATATAAGCAACAGTCTTTTCGCCGCTTGCATCAGAGCCAAAATTGTCTGTCTTCAGCCAAAGAGCGTCCATTGGCGCATCAAGCAGTGCCGAAATTATAGCATCTCTTTGGGCACTATCGCGCAAGAGCTGCATGGAAATGGTTAGAGGGTAAATTAATTGGATTGAGTTACCTTCCTCCTCCAAAGCTAGTCGCAGATGCCTCATATTTTCAATATCTAAACGGAGCCAAGGATCATTCGCGCTGACAAGAATATGCGTCGGACCTAAAATCTCCGTGCAACCGTGAAACTTGGCGAATTCGGCGATAGCACGAGACACGCCCCGGCCATTCTCTCCCTTGTAGTCATTGATAGTCTGAGCACGATCCATGCCCCAAGGGAGTTGCGCTGTACTATTGGAGTAGCCGCCCGGCATTGCCATCGCTTGCGTTTTCGGGTCGAGGATTACGTCGAGGCCAATCCGATGCGCATGTGAAACTAGGTCATTATGGCGTCGCTCGACTTTGTTAGCTTCTACTACAATGCCAGTGAAATCAGTCTTCCCTCCTGCGAGCGCATCGAGCATGTCCTTATGCTGGGAATGCCCAGGTCGAAAATAAAGACCGAACCTGTGATGCCGCCCTCTCGCTGACGCTGGCCTCGGCAATCTTATGACATTATCCGACATACGCACATACTCCAAAGGAGCTGCATATATCGCATAGACTTTTTAGTTTCGCAATATATTGCCTTTTAAATTGACATTTTGATAGATGTTCATTGAGTTTAGGAGATACTCTGGACTGCTAATGGAGGAGCTCCCTAACCACCCACTTCCTCAACTTCGCCCTTAAACTCCGCCGAATGAGCGCAATATGCATCCCATAGAGCGCCAGAAAACCCAGCCCCCAGAACAGCCAGTCGCCGCCGACGAAGCTCCGTGCGATGATGAGGGCGAAGGCCCAGAAGATCAGCACCACGCGGATATTGAGTTCAAAGCGCAGGGCCGTCCATGGCGCGGGGAAGTGGCGAATATTGCCGCTGGTTTCTATGTGCACAGGCTCTACCCCGCGCAGGCGAGTCACGGTGCCGCCATCGACATAAGCAAAGGCGTCCCAGCGTTCAAACCGGTCAAACCCCTCGCCCCGTTCAAAGGCAAACTGTGTTTGCGACAGGGGGTGGACCAGATAATGCCCGGCAAAGCCGCGCAAGATGCGTTCAAAGCGCAGATCATCCAGCGCGGCCATAGGCTCATTGTAAATCAGCGTGCCAATAAACAGGCGAGGCAAATCAAGGGGCATGACGTTCTCTAACGGCGGCGGCCTTGGTGGCGGATATTGCCGGGGCGGCCGCGCTTGCCCATCACGGGGCGGCGGGTGCGGTCTTTCCGATCACGCCGCATGGGCAGATGGTTCGCGCCTTCGGGCAGTTCAAAGCGGAGCGCGCCAGAAATGGGGTTGGCCTCGGCCAGCCGCAGCTCAATATGCTGGCCCACGCGATATTGTTCACCCGTGTTTTCCCCCGTCAGCGTCAAATGTGCGGGATCAAAATGGAAATAGTCCGTCCCCAAGGTGGAAATCGGCACCAGCCCATCGCCGCCTAGGCCCTGCACCGTGGCGAAAAAGCCAAAATTGGTCACGCCCGTGATCCGCGTTTCAATAATTTCGCCCACGCGCGTGGCCAGGAAGGCCGCGACATAGCGGTCCACAGTCTCGCGCTCTGCCTCCATGGCGCGGCGTTCGCAGGCGGAAATCGTCTCACCAATCACTGTCATCCGCTGCGCATCTTCCGTAGTGAGCGCAGTGGCCTTGGCTTCTGGGTCCAGCCCATAGGCATCAACCAGCGATCGATGGACGATGAGGTCTGAATAGCGGCGAATGGGCGAAGTGAAATGCGCGTAAGACCCAAGCGCCAAGCCAAAGTGCCCGGCATTTTGCGGGCTGTAATAGGCCTGGGTTTGGCTGCGCAGAATCTGCTCCATAACTTCGGTGCGATACTCCGCCTCGTCCAATTGCTTGATCAGGCGGTTAAAGGTTTTGGGCGTAATGACTTGGCCCAGCGCAAAGGCAATGTCGAAGGTCGCCAGATAATCTTTGAGGCCGACCAGCTTTTCCCGGCTCGGCGGCTCATGCACGCGGTACATCACCGGGGCCTTGCGCTCTTCCAGCGCTTTTGCTGCCGCGACATTGGCCGCAATCATATAATCTTCAATCAGGCGATGGGCATCGAGCCGTTCACGCGGCGCGACAGATTGGATGCGGCCATCTTCATCCAGAACCACGCGCCGTTCAGGCAAATCGAGGTCCAGCGGCTCGCGCCGATCCCGCGCTTTGCTGAGCGCCGCCCAGCACGCCCAGAGCGGCTTGAGCGCCGCCTCGGTCAGATCATGCGGGCGTGTGCCATCCATGGCCGCTTGGGCGTGTTCATAGGGGATGTTGGCGGCCACGCGGATGACAGCGCGGGAAAAGCGATAGCTTCGAATCGCACCATCGCTGGAAATGACCATATGGCACGCCATGGCCGCGCGATCATGCCCGGCACGCAGCGAACAGACATCGGCTGAGAGTTGCTCGGGCAGCATCGGCACGACGCGATCGGGGAAGTACACGCTGTTGCCCCGTTTGCGCGCTTCTTTATCCAGCCGTGATCCGGGGCGGACATAAAAGCTGACATCGGCAATGGCGACAATGCAGTCAAAGCCGCCATCCTCTCGGGGGGAGGCCCAAACGGCATCGTCAAAATCGCGCGCGTCGACAGGGTCAATCGCGACAATGGGCAGATGCCGCAGGTCTTCGCGATTGCCAAGCGCATGGCCTGCCATTCGGTCGGCTTCTTCCAGCAGCTCTTCTGAGAAAACATGGGGGATGCTGAATTTATGAATGGCAATCAGGCTAAAGGCCTTGGGCGCAAAGGGATCGCCCAAAATCTCTGTCACTTTTGCCGTGATGCGATTGGCGCGCCCGGTTTTTTCGGCCAGAACAAGGTCGCCCTCGCCGGCCTCACCAATGTCCGAAATCAGCGTATCGCGGCGTTCGCGCTTATCAATGGCGCGCAGCCAGAGCCTATCCCCATCGCGCGCGACAACGCCCAGAATTTGCTCTTCCCCCTTGGCGAGCTTTTTCATGGGGTGCGCCGCATGGCCCGCCCCGGCCTCTTCGGTGCGCGCGAGGATGCGGTCCCCCACGCCCAGCGCCGATCGGCGGCCCCGCTCTATCACGCGCAGGCGCGGCGGTGGCTTTCCTTCGGCTTCCCAATGTTCAGGAATGGCAATCACTTGCCCATCCTCAACATCAATGATGCGCAGCACGGTGACTTTGGGCAGGCCGCCCATTTTGTGGAAGGCGCGGCCCGGCGCGCTATCAATCAGCCCTTCATCCGCCATGTCTTTGAGCAGCGCCTTGAGCGCAATCTTCTCATTGCCTTTCAGGCCAAAGGCGCGGGCAATTTCCCGCTTTCCGGCAGGCGTGTCTGATTGGGTGATGAAATCAAGAATTTGCTGGCGGGTGGGCAAGCCATGTGTCGGGCGTTTGGGCATGAGAATGCGCTAACCCGTCTCGCCCAGACTTACCAGCAAAAGCATCAATGCCCTGCAAAGCCAACCAAGGCTTCAACGATAACGCCCTCTCCGCGCAGCCGCTCTGCCCCGCCCAAATCGGGCAGATCGACCAAGAAGACGGCAAGTGGCACCTCGGTTCCGGCAGAGCGCAACAACTTGGTCGCGGCAATGGCGGTGCCGCCGGTGGCAATCAGATCATCCACCAGCGCAATCCGGTCCCCCGCGCCGACCGCATCATCGTGAATCTCAATCCGGTCTTGCCCATATTCCAGCGCGTAATTCATCCCAATGGTGCGGCCCGGCAGCTTGTCCTTCTTGCGAATGGGCACGAACCCCAGCCCCATTTCCCGCGCCAAGGCGGCCCCAAAGATAAAGCCACGCGCCTCAATGCCGGCAATCATGGTGATGTCATGGCCCGCCAACGCCACCTTCATCCGCGCAATGGCAAGGCCAAAGCCTTCTGCATCGCGCAGCACCGTGGTGATATCGCGGAACTGAATGCCAGGTTTGGGAAAATCAGGGATGGTGCGGATCAAAGCCCGCAAAGGATCATCACTCATCGCGTCAGCGCGTAATATAGGACGTAAAACCATGAGAAAAAGCCATGGATAATCGCCCAGATGATGGATTTATGCAGCGACCAAGAAATGCTAATCGCCAGCGCGCTGCCAAAGCCAATGCCCGCTTTGGTTGCAGAATAGGATGCGGCACGGATCTGCGCCATAAGGCCTCCTTGCATGAAACACGTTATGATCGTGCCAGCATCTATGCCCAAATGCCAGAGCCTTCCCCTTTTTCATTGGCGTGCACCGCTGGTCAGGGCTAGCACTGAGTCATGGCCTTTTTTGCGTCCCGTTTCACTGCTCTTTTGCTCCTTGCCGGGGCAACCAGTTTAGCTGCCGAAGCGCCGTTTGTTCCTGCGTCTAAGTCTGCTCCGGCACCTGCCATCACAGTGCCCCAGCCAAGCAGCAATGTGCCTTGGCTGTATCGCGGCAGCGACATTCCCATTGATCGTAATTGGACCTTTGGGGAATTGCCCAATGGCCTGCGCTATGCGCTGCGCCGCAATGGCGTGCCGCCAGGGCAAGTGTCGATCCGAGTGGCGGTTGATGCGGGTTCTTTAATGGAGCGGCCCAACGAACAGGGCTATGCCCATTTTCTGGAGCACCTGTCTTTTCGTGGTTCCAAATATGTCGCTGATGGCGAGGCCAAACGTGTCTGGCAGCGTCTCGGGGCAACTTTTGGGAGTGATTCCAACGCGCAGACTAGCCCGACGCAGACCATTTACAGCCTTGATCTGCCTCAAGCACGTCCAGAAGCTGTGGCAGAGAGCCTGCGTATCCTTTCTGGCATGATGTCCGCGCCGACCATCTCCCCCGCCGAGGTAGAGGCAGAACGCCGGACCGTTATGGCCGAAGCGCGCGAACGAGACGGCGCACAAATGCGTGTGCAAAATGCGATTATGCAGCTCTTTTTTGCAGGCCAGCCGCTTGCCACGCGAACACCCATTGGCACAAGCGAAAGCCTCGCTGCAGCAACCGCCGAAACATTACGCGCCTTTCATGATCGCTGGTATCGGCCCGATAATGTGGTCCTCGCCATTTCAGGGGATGTAGATCCTGCCCTGTTGGCGCCGCTCATCCGCAGCCATTTTGGCAGTTGGGCACCCGCCCGCCCCGGCCCGCCACCCAAAGCAGATTTTGGCAGCCCCAAGCCCGACGCCCCCAAAACTGCCTTTCTTGTTGAGCCCGGACTGCCAAATAGCATCAGCCTTGCTTGGATACGTCCATGGATTGCCAAAGAGGATACAATTGTCCTCAACCAAGGCCGATTGGTCGGCTTTATCGCGCAGCGAATTTTGAATCGGCGGCTAGAAACTCTGGCGCGTTCCGGGGGAAGTTTCTTAGACGCTGATGTCCAGCAAGATGACATCGCCCGGTCGGCAGACATCACTCAAATTGCGATCACCCCGGCCAATGGCAATTGGCAAGCCGCCTTGCAGGACGTTCGCGCAATCATTGCCGACGCTGTGACGCGCGCGCCCAGCCAAAGCGAAGTAGATCGGGAAACGTCAGAGTTTAAGGCAATGCTTGATGTGCAGGTGGAGACCGCCGGCGCAGAAGCCAGTGCCAAGCAAGCAGATGACTTAATTGAGGCCGTTAACATCCGCGAGACAATTGCCAGTGCGGAGGCAGCCCGCGATATTTTTGCAGGAATGATTGGCAAATTTGGCCCAGAAGACGTGCGCGAAGCAACTGCGGCGTTGTTTTCCGGCATTGGCCCGCGCGCACTGGTCACCAGCCAAATAGCCGAGCCAAATGGCGCAGCACAACTGGCTGCCGCGCTCGCCACCCCTGTCGCTGCCCGCACGACTGCCCAAGATGAAAAGCCCGTGACTTTTGATCAACTGCCACAATTGGGGGCCGCTGGCGCAATTGTGAAGCGCGAGACAATAGCGGCATTCGACACCGAAATTCTCACCCTGTCCAATGGAATCCGAGTGTTGTTGGGCCGGTCCACGTCCGAGGCTGGACGCGTGTATGTTCACGCCCGGTTTGGCAATGGACTTGCCGGCCTTCCTGCCGACCGGCTGACGCCGGCATGGGCCGCCCCAGCCCTTGGCGCGACGGGCATTGGCCAATTGTCGCAAGACGCGATTGACCGGATGACGAGTGGCCGACAGATCAGCTTGAGTTTTGGCGTGAGTGAAGATGCCTTCATCGTGAAAAGCATCACACGCCCTACTGATCTGTCAGATCAGTTGCGGCTCATGGCTACAAAATTTGCAATGCCCGGCTGGGATGTTGGGCCTGTCTTGCGGACCCGCGCTGCAGCGGTGCTGACATTGCAGACTGCCAACTCATCACCTGTTGACGTGCTGAACCGCAATTTGGGGGCGCTTCTGCGCCCCGGCGATGCCCGCTGGAAAGTACCCAGCCCAGCGGATGCTGAGACGCTGACACCTGAGGCTTTTCGGCGCTTTTGGGAACCCGAGCTGACCGAAAGCCCCATTGAGCTGCTGGTGTTTGGAGACTTTGATCGTGCCACGGCGCTCAACGCAATCGTGCAGAGCTTTGGCGCGCTGGCAATCCGCCCTGCCTCGCCCGTACGTCCAACACCACCACTGCCCATCATTACGCCCAATGCTGATCCTGTGCGTTTAACGCATAAGGGAGCCGCAGATCAGGCCGTTGCTGTTCTTGTATGGCCAACAGGAGGAGGCACCGCGGGCGTGCCTATTGGGCGGCAGCTGGATATTTTGGCTGCCATTTTTGCAGACCGATTATTTGAGCAATTTCGTGAGGGCGAAGGCGCAAGCTATAGCCCAGATGTGACAAGCCAATGGCCGCAAAGTTTTCCAAGCGGGGGCACATTCAGCGTTTCGGCTCAGGTCAAGCCAGAGTCTCTGCCTGCCTTTTTCGCGCGCGCAAAATCTATTGCCACAGACTTAGCGGCAAACCCTGTCAACGCAGATGAATTGCGCCGCGCCCTTGTGCCAATGGTCCAACGGCTCAGCCGGGCCTCGACTGGCAATAGCTTTTGGATGACACAGCTTGCGGGTGCAACCAGTGATCGGCGGCGCATCACCAATGTGCGGCGCTGGCGAAAAGATCTGGAACGCATCACGCCGCACGATATTCAGCGACTGGCGCGTAAATATCTAAGGTCCGACACCAGCTTTTCTGCTATTGTCGTCCCAGAAATGCCTAAACCTTAAAGGCTTAGGCACTCAGGCGGGCAGCATGCCAGCGCAGATGATCATCCATAAAGGTAGAGATGAAATAATAGCTATGGTCATAGCCCGGCTGGCGACGCAGCGTAAGCTTCTGGCCAGTGGCATGGCAGACTTGCTCAAGCAGTTCAGGCTTTAGCTGATCGACAAGGAAGTTATCGGCTTCCCCTTGATCTACCAGCAAATCCGGCAGGCGCGCGCCGCGCTCAATAAGCGCACAGGCATCATATTCCGCCCATAGGCTTTGGTCTGCGCCGAGATATCCAGCCAACGCCTTCTGCCCCCACGGGCATTGGATTGGGGAAACAATCGGCGCAAAAGCTGAGACGCTTTTGAACTGATCAGGATTGCGCAAGGCTATGGTGAGAGCCCCATGCCCGCCCATTGAATGGCCCATAATAGCCTGTCGGGCCATATCGGCTGGGAAATGGGCGCCAATCAACGCTGGGAGTTCCTGCTCAATATAATCTTGCATCCGATAATGCGGTGCAAAGGGCGCCTGCGTGGCATTGACATAAAAGCCGGCACCCAAGCCAAAATCATAGGCACCCTCGGGGTCATCTGCCACGCCCTCACCCCGCGGACTTGTATCGGGTGCAACAAAGATGAGGCCAAGCTCTGCACAGGCAGCCCGAAACTCACCCTTTTCAGTCACATTGGCGTGCGTGCACGTGAGGCCTGACAGATACCAGACTATTGGCAGCTTTGCGCCCGGCGCATGATCCGGCACAAAGACGGAAAAGGTCATTTGAGTGCCCGTGCTGGTGGAGGCGTGCTGATAAACGCCTTGAGTTCCGCCATGGCTGCGTGTGGTGGAAACAGTTTCGATCATCTTGCTCTGCGCTCTCGCTGGAAAAAGGGATTGGCTGTCGCTCTGCGCAATTCAAAAGCAACTGGCAAGCCCATCAATGGAAGATTGACCTTCAGGCGAAGGCGTCTAAGCCATAGCGTCATGAAACAGACAGCCTTTTCTCTTCCGCTCGCCCTTCTCCTCTGCTCAACAGCAGCAGCTGGCCTTGCCGCAACGCCTGAACAAACGGCTATGGCTGCCCTGCGCGCCGCACCTGTGGTGGATGGGCATAATGATGTGCCTGAGCAGCTGCGGAGTCGGTTTGACAACGACTTCACCAAATTTGATTTCCGCGACACCACAAAAACGGGTGGCAATGGCAAAATTGTAATGCACACAGATTTGCCGCGCCTGAAAAAGGGCATGGTTGGCGGGCAGTTTTGGTCTGTCTGGGTGCCCGCTGATTTGCCTGAGGCCGAAGCTGTTCGAGAAGTGACGGAACAAATTGATACAGTTCATCGGATGGTTGCAGCCTATCCAAAGGATCTGTCTCTGGCGTTAACTGCTGCCGATATTGAACGCGCGTTCAAAGCAAAGAAGATCGCTTCACTGATTGGCATGGAAGGCGGCCATTCCATCGGCTCTTCGCTTGCAATCCTGCGTCAAATGTATCGTGCGGGTGCGCGCTACATGACGCTGACGCATAGCAAGAACACGCCTTGGGCCGATAGCGGCACTGATGCGCCGAAATTTGATGGGCTGGCGCCCTTTGGCGTGGCTGTGGTGCAAGAGATGAACCGCATTGGGATGCTGGTTGATCTGAGCCATGTGTCCGAAGCGACCATGCATGATACACTTGATGTGACACAGGCCCCCGTCATTTTCAGCCATTCTGGTGCGCAGGCCATTGATGGTCACGGCCGCAATGTGCCCGACAATGTGTTGAAGCGCCTGCCCCAAAATGGCGGTGTGGTGATGGTTGTCCTTCTGCCCGATTATGTGAGTGAAGCTGTGCGGCAATGGTCTGCCAACCGCGCGGGCGAAGAGGCCAGATTGCAAAAGCTATTTCCCTATGCGCCGGCCATGGTGAAGGCGCAGCTGTCAGCATGGGAAAAAGCCAATCACCGCCCGCAAGCAACGGTGCAGCAGGTGGCGGACCATGTTGACCATATTCGCAAAGTTGCAGGCATCGATCATATCGGCCTGGGCGGTGATTATGACGGCATGGACAGCGCACCCGTTGGGATGGAAGATGTGTCCGGCTATCCCAATTTGTTCATTGAACTTGCCAAGCGTGGCTATAGTCAGGCGGACCTGCAGAAAATTGCCAGCGGCAACATCATCCGCGCTTTGCGGCAGGCAGAACAAACAGCGGCACGGCTGAAGGATGTGGCACCCGGCGAAGCGCGCTTCAGCCCCGCCAAGCCCTAAACCAAAACGCGCTTAATGCTGGCGGTGCGCCCAAAAATGGTGCGCCGCCACAATTAGTCCACCAATGACACTGCCCAGCAGCGCAGAGCCAAGGGCATGGACAAGCCATTGGACCACACCGCTCATAACAGGCACGGCCTGCCCAGCCATGAGTGCGGCCGCGTCAACCCAAATCGGCAATGGCGTGAGATGAAATTCGTGCAGGCCATGCAGCACAATACCGCCGCCGACCCAGATCATCGCTGCAACGCCAATGCCTGATAGAGCAGACAACAGCACAGGCATTGCCCGCACCAATGCCCGCCCGATGGCTTGGCGGGCGGCATTTTCGCCCTTGGCGAGGTGCAGGCCGATATCATCCATTTTTACAATCAGACCCACCATGCCATAGACCCCGATGGTGATGCCAAACGCAACAACGGCGAGAATGGCAGCCTGCAGCCCAATGCTCCGGTCTGACACTTCGGCAAGCGCAATCGCCATGATCTCGGCTGATAGGATGAAGTCTGTCCATATCGCGCCAGACACCATTTTTGCTTCATGCTCTGCGCTCGACAACTCAGCCAAGGCATCTTCTGTGCTGGTTGCAGAAGGGCGCAGAGCCTCGAGCAATTTCTCAATGCCTTCAAAGCACAGATAGCTTCCACCCGCCATTAGGATCGGGGTGATGACCCAAGGAAGAAAATAGCTCAGCAGCAATGCAACTGGCAGGATGAACAACAGCTTATTCCGCAGTGACCCACGTGCGATGCGATAGATGACTGGCAGTTCTCGATCCGGGGTAAAGCCAGTCACATAACGGGGCGTAACAGCCGTATCATCAATCACAACGCCAGCCGCCTTAGCACTGGCCTTGCCCGCCGCCGCCCCAACGTCATCAAGCGATGCAGCAGCCACTTTCGCGATCATCGCAATATCATCCAGAAATGCAGCAAGGCCCGACGCCATATCTTACTCCTTCAGCATCCGCTTATGGGATCACTCGGGCAAATCAGCCCTGTCCAGCGCGGTTGAATTGTCCAATAGAGGGGAAGAAACTTTGGCGCAAATTGGGCCTTGTGACGACAGTTAACCATTCCCGTTCATCGCAGTTCAAGCCGCCATGGCTAGAGTGACCGCTTAGTCATTTCATCGCTGGCAAAAACTCGGTTCGTCGCTCGGGAAGAATCGTTCGTCGCAAGCTGACTGTCACCTAGCAGCGCCGATGCTAGGGAAGAATTTCTTAGTTATATGATGGACTTACCAGATGGCGTTATTTGCGGGACAGGGGAAGAAACGGGCAAAGGCGGCCAGCCTAATGGGATTGGCCGTTGTTTTGGTTTCCACGCCTTTTACGCGCCCCGCCAACGCCAACCCTGCCAAGGCCGCCGCATCCCCCCAATCGGCCAATACAGTGATTATGAAGCTGCGATCGACAGGACATTCGATCAGCATTCCACTGCCACAGGCCTCATCCGAACCGAGCATTAATGATTCCGCTCGCGCGGCGCCCCCGCAGATGACCGCGGCGTTACGCGCCCTGTGGTCCAACTTTCCGGGCAAAGCCGGGATTGCAGTTATGAAAGGGGATGGATCTTGGTTTGTTTCCTATCGCGGGGATGAACCAATGCCGCAGCAAAGTGTGTCTAAGCTGTGGGTTGCAATTGCCGTTATGGATGCTGTCGACAAGGGCAAGTTGCGGCTGGAAGATCAGGTTACGCTGCGCAAATCCGACATGACCTTATTCCACCAGCCGATTGCTGGGCTCATTGGCCCCAACGGCTATACAACAACAATTGCCAGCCTTTTGAAGCGCGCCATGACGCAGAGCGACAATACCGCCAATGATTTCCTTATGCGGCGCGTTGGCGGGCCAAGCGCAATTCGTGACCTGGTTGCCAGTAAGCGGCTTGGCGCCATTCGCTTTGGCCCGGGAGAGCGCCATTTTCAGGCTGCCACGGCTGGTCTGACGTGGAAGCCAGAATATAGCAGCGGCTGGGCGTTCCAAACGGCACGGGCTACTCTTCCCTTAAGCGTTCGCAAAGCGGCGATGGACCGGTATGTTGCAGACCCAATGGATGGTGCGACGCCTGCAGCCATTGCGCGTTCGCTGGTGCGCCTGAAGCGCGGCGAACTGCTAAGCCCACAATCAACGCAATATCTTCTCAATGTGATGCAATCCACTGTCACGGGCCGGGCGCGTCTGAAGGCAGGTGTTCCGGCCGGCTGGACGCTGGCGCACAAGACAGGCACCGGGCAAGATTTGGGCAGCCGCACAGCAGGATTTAACGATGTTGGCCTTATGACGGCACCTGATGGCACCAGCTACGGTATTGCCGTCATGATTGCTGATACCAAGGCGCCCATTTCAACGCGGCAGCACCTGATCCAGCAAGTCGCAGCGATTGTCGCGCAAAACCATAAGAACGGACAATATGCCGCCCGTCGGGTTTTTGGGGAGCGGGCGGCAGACTAATCGGCAAAAGCTGTCGCCAAAAGCCAGCCACATTGCTAATCCCTCGCCATGGGTGATCAGAAGCATCTCTATCTCGTCGATGGCTCGGGCTATATTTTCCGCGCCTATCACCGTCTACCGCCGCTGACGAACATCCGCGATGAGCCGGTTGGCGCGGTCTATGGCTACACAACCATGCTCTGGAAGCTGGCCGATGCACTGCATAAGGCCGATGGGCCGACGCATATGGCCGTCATTCTTGACGCGTCAGGCAAATCGTTCCGCAACGAGATTTACGATCAATATAAAGCACATCGTCCACCCGCACCTGAGGATTTGGTTCCCCAATTCCCTATGATCCGCGATGCCACACGGGCCTTTTCTCTGCCATGCATTGAGGAAATTGGCCTAGAGGCAGATGACATTATTGCCTCTTATGCCAAGGCTGCTTTGGCAGCCGGCTGGCTGGTCACAATTGTGTCGACTGACAAAGATTTGATGCAGCTCATCCAGCCCGGCCTCGACATGCTCGACCCTATGAAGAGTGAACGGCTGGGGCCGCACGCCGTGGTTGAGAAATTTGGCGTGGGACCAGAGCAGTTGGGCGAAGTGCTGGCGCTGATGGGTGATAGTGCCGATAATGTGCCCGGTGTGCCGGGTATTGGCCCTAAAACTGCGGCGAAGCTGATCCAAGAATTTGGCTCAGTAGAAGCCGTGCTGGCCGCGGCACCAGAAATGAAGCCGTCTAAAATGCGGGATAATCTGATTGCCCATGCCGATATGGCCCGGCTCTCGCGTATTCTTGTAACATTGAAAGACGATGCCGCCCTGCCCGAACCGCTGGATGATCTGCTGCTCAAAGAAATTCCCGAACCGCCATTGCGCGCATTTTTGGAACATCATGGCTTTTCATCCCTTTTGAAAAAGCTGGGTGGTGAACCCGGCCGTGCCGATCATCAAACCATGCGGATGATCCGCGCCGAGGCAAAAGGGCCGGCGGCCGAAGCGCCCGCTGCGCCCGAAGTGCAGGTTTTCAACCGCGAGGCCTATGCCTGTGTGCAGACCGAGGCCGAGCTTGACCGCTGGATTGCCGAGGCGCGGCTGGCTGGCATTATTGCGGTAGATACCGAAACCGATGCGCTGGATTCAATCGGCGCAGGGCTGGTTGGTGTCAGCCTTGCCATTGCGCCCAATCAGGCCTGTTACATCCCGCTTGCGCACGGCGGCAGCGATCTCTTCTCAGACGCGCCTCAGCAAGTGCCAATGGCCACGGCCATCGCCAAGCTGAAGCCGCTTCTCGAAGATCCGGCAGTTCTGAAAATTGGTCATAACATCAAATATGATCTTAACGTTCTAGCGCGGCACAATATCCATGTTGCGCCAGTTGATGACACGATGGTGATGAGCTTTGATCTAGACGCCGGGCTGCGCAATCACGGCATGGATGAGCTGGCACTCGCGCATTTTGAACATAGTTGCCTGAGTTTCAAAGATGTCTGCGGATCAGGCAAGAACCAGCTGACGTTCAACCAAGTTGGCCTGCGCGAGGCAACCGCCTATGCAGCCGAAGATGCGGATGTAACCCTGCGGCTATGGCATCGGCTAAAGCCGCGCCTCCATGCAGCACAAACAACGCGCGTCTATGAGCGCGTAGACCGCCCCCTTATTCCCGTGCTGGCGCAAATGGAGCGCCATGGCATCAAGGTGGATCGGGATGAGCTCGCCCGGATGTCCAGTGAATTTGCAGAAGGCTGCGCCGGGCTAGAGGTGGAAATCCATGCGCTCGCGGGCGGCCCCTTTTCTGTTGGCAGCCCCAAGCAATTGGGCGAAGTGCTCTTTGGCAAAATGGGCCTCAAAGGCGGCAAGAAAGGCAAGTCTGGGGATTATTCAACTGACGTTACTGTTCTTGAAAAGCTGGCAGACGAAGGTGTGGAAATTGCCCGCAAGGTGCTGGACTGGCGGCAATTATCTAAATTGCGGTCCACCTATACTGATGCCCTGCAACAGCAGATTAACCCGCGGACAGGCCGGGTGCATACCAGCTATAGCTTAACTGGCGCACAAACTGGGCGGCTCTCGTCCAATGACCCAAATTTGCAGAACATTCCGATCCGCACGGAAACCGGACGCCGCATCCGTCAGGCATTTGTGGCAGAGCCCGGCAATGTCTTGCTGTCTGCCGATTATAGCCAGATTGAACTGAGGCTTGCGGCACATATGGCTGATGTTCCAGCTTTGAAGGATGCCTTTGCAAAGGGCGAAGATATTCACGCCCGCACCGCGCAAGAGCTATTTGGCGAAGTGAACCGCGATACGCGTGGCCGCGCCAAGACAATCAATTTCTCGCTGCTTTATGGCATTTCACGCTGGGGCTTAGCCGCGCGGCTAGGGATTAGCGCGGATGAGGCACAGGCGATGATTGATCGCTATTTTGAGCGGTTCCCGGGGATTAACCGCTATATCAGTCGCACGCTGCAACAGGCGCGTGAAACTGGCTATACTGAGACGCTTTTTGGCCGAAAAACCCACTTCCCGCGGCTGACCAGCCAGAACCAGACTGAACGAGCCGGCAGTGAACGCGCAGCGATCAACGCGCCTATTCAAGGCACAAGTGCTGACATTATCAAGCGCGCCATGGTGCGTATGGAGCCCGCCTTGGCCGAGGCCGGACTGCACCAAGTGCGAATGTTGCTGCAAGTGCATGATGAATTGGTGTTTGAATTGCCAGAAACTGATGTCGCAGCCGCCAAGCGAGTGATTGAACGTGTGATGGCCGAGGCCGCGGAGCCACTGGTGAAGCTGGATGTGCCCTTGGGTGTTGAAATGGGTACCGGCAAAAACTGGGGTGATGCGCATTGAGCCAGCCATTGCCTGACCAGCGCGATGATCTTCGGGCGCTGGCGAAAGGCGGTCGAACCAATGTGGTTGGCTTCTTCGTCAGATTAATTGCGCGCATTCCCTTCTTGATCATTGGCGGGCAATGGTATGGTGCCGAGGCGCTGGGCCGTCTGGCTTATGCCATCATCATTGTTGAATTTGCCGCGCAAATTGCAACTCTTGGCCTGAAACGCGGCCTTGCTTTGCATCTGACAGGCGATGGCAAAGAAAATGGAGCCTGGGATGGGCTTGTTGTTGTTCTGCTCGCAACTTTGCCCCTCACCTTGTTGCTGATGGCTGTGCCGCAGATCATGTTCCCCAACAGTCAGATCAATCGGCTCGATAATCTTCTTCCCCTTATCATTCCTGCGCTTGCGGCGTCAGACTTGATGTTGGCAGCTCTTGCATATCGCTTCGACGTGGCCTCCACAGTGCGCGCACGCGCCGTGATTGAGCCTTGGACGATCAGCATTGCGGCCTTTGCTTTTGCATGGTCGCTGCCGCGTGATGGGCTGCTGGTGGCCTATGCTTTATCGATGGGCGCCGCGTTCATCGCGTCGCTGGTTCCTTTTTTAAAAACCTACGGCCTCCCCAAAAATTGGAAGCCAAAGCCGCACGCGCTGTGGGCACTGGCCCGGCGCAATGCGCCACTGGCAGCCGCAGATGCCATTGAATGGGGCTCTCGCCGGCTCGATCTTGCGATTTTGGGGCTCTTCGTTTCGCCCGCGACTGTGGGCATTTATTGGGTTGCGCAGCAGATTGCCTCTTTGCCGCAAAAGTTAAAAACCAGCTTTGACCCTGTTCTTGGCCCCGTCATCACGCGTCGTCTGGACGAAGGCAATCATCTGGCCGTCGCCCGGCAGATAAGCCAAGTTGGTTTCTGGATATTGGCCGCACAATTGGGTGTTGCATTGGCGCTGGGCATTCCGGCGGAGGGGATATTGGGGCTTGTTGGCCCGGGAGGCGGCTTTGTGGGCGGCGCTGCGGCACTTGGCTTCTTGCTCTTGGCAGAAGCCTTGGCAGCACTGGCTGTCGTCAGCGAGGCGGCCTTGGTGTATGTGGCGCGACACCGCAATATGCTGCTTTCATTGGGCATGATTGCTGTGCAGGCCGTGCTGTCTATTGCCCTGTTATTCGCAATGAAGGCCGAGGGATTTAGCGAGTTAAGCCTCGCGGCAGGCGTCGCTGCGGCCTTATGCGTGGCCCTGACGCTGGGCTCGTTGGCAAAATCTTGGCTGGCGCGGCATATGCTGAAGGCCCCCGTTTCAGTCTGGCGCTGGCCGCTGCTGATTGCGGTTGGGGCGGCCATTCTGGTCGGTCAAATATTCATTCGCTTGCCAGAATGGGTCGAGTTGGCCTTTGGCATCCCCGCGATACTTGCCACCTATTGCTGGGCAATTTGGAAATGGGGCTTTCGCGAGGAAGACCGCGTCTTGTTCCGTCGCCTGAAATAGACGCCGGCCTTCTCTCTTACCCCATGCCATCTAGTGGCGGAAATGCCGCATCCCGGTAAACACCATGGCTAGCCCCGCCTCATTGGCGGCGGCAATTACCTCGTCATCCCTTATCGAACCGCCCGGCTGGATAACTGCCGTTGCCCCAGCTTCGACAGCGGCCAATAAGCCATCTGCAAAGGGGAAGAACGCATCTGAAGCAACAGCGCTGCCCTGCGTCTTGGGTGCTGCCCAGCCATAGGTTTCGGCTGCTTCCCGCGCCTTAATTGCGGCAATACGTGCTGAATCTCGGCGGTTCATCTGCCCCGCCCCAATGCCCGCCGTCACGCCATCCTTGGCATAGGCAATTGCATTGGATTTGGTGTGCTTGGCAACTGTCCAGGCAAAAAGGCAGTCTTTCAGTTCCTGCTCGGTCGGCGCTCGCTGCGTGACCAGTTTCAACATATCTTGCGATATGCGGCCATTATCCCGGCTTTGCACCAGATAACCGCCTGCAATATTCTTGATATTCAGGCCCGGACGTGCCGGATCTGGCAGATCTCCAGTAATCAAAAGGCGCAAATTCTTCTTCTTGGAAAAGGCGGCGCGGGCATCCTCATCAGCGGCTGGGGCCGCCACAACTTCCGTAAAAATCTCGCACATCGCCTCTGCCGTCGGGCCATCGAGTGGACGGTTGACGGCAATGATGCCGCCAAAGGCCGAGACGGAGTCACACTCCAGCGCATTTTTATACGCCTCCAGCAGCGTTGCACCCGTCGCAACACCGCAGGGGTTGGCGTGCTTTACAATCACCACCGTGGGCGGACCATCGCGGAATTCTGCAACCAACTCGAGCGCGGCATCAGCGTCATTGTAGTTATTGTAGCTAAGTTCCTTGCCCTGCAGTTGTTCAGCTTGGGCAATGCCCCGGCCATGGGGCCCAGCAGGAATGTAAAGGGCTGCTTGCTGGTGTGGATTTTCTCCATAGCGCAGTTCTTCGCCCTTTTGGGCCGTAACAGCCAGCATATCGGGGAAAAACTGCTGCTGGTCTGCAAAAGCAAACCATTGGCTAATCATGCCATCATAAGCTGCAGTTGCCGAATAGGCCTTGGCCGCTAGCCGGCGGCGGAAATCATAGCTGGTCGCGCCCCCATTGGCGTCCATAGCTGCACTCAATTCTGCATAGTCGGCAGGATCCGTCACAATCGCGACAAAAGCATGGTTCTTTGCTGCCGAGCGCACCATAGATGGGCCACCAATATCGATATTTTCGATAATCTCATCGCGGCTCGCGCCTTTGGCCACTGTCTGCGCAAAGGGATAGAGGTTCACAACAACCAGATCGATCGCACCGATGTCATGCGCCACCATGGCCGCTGCATGGTCTGGATTATCGCGCACGGCCAACAAGCCGCCATGGACTTTGGGATGCAGCGTCTTCACCCGGCCATCCATCATTTCAGGAAAGCCTGTCAGGTCCGAAATATCTTTCACACTTAGCCCAGCATCGCGCAGCGCCTTTGCCGTGCCGCCTGTCGACACCAATTCCACCCCATGTCGGGCCAAGGCAGTGCCCAAGTCGATAAGCCCAGTTTTGTCAGACACTGACAGCAGCGCCCGCTTAATCTGTACGTCCGTCATTTTCTTCCTGTCATTATCGGGCGCGTTTGAGCACCCAGTTGATTGTCGTGCCACCCGCCGGCACATCGCCTGCAATCACAATTTGATGCGTGGCATGCATTTGGCCTTGGGCATCCACCCAAAGGCTGTCCTCTAGTTTAAGGGCTCCATCTTGGCAGCGAAATTGCCACATTCGGCCATCCGGCAGCCGCAACAGTGCGCCATTACCCACCGCCGTTGGGCTGGCATCCACCCCAAGCCCCAAATGGAACCGAACGGCAAAAGCTGTGCTGTGCCGGGTGCGGCGCACAGGAACCAGCACATCTGCCCCCCGCATTTCTGCGCCATCTGGCATAAGCATAAGTGTGCGCTGATGCGACAAGCCAAAACGACGCACATAGCCATCATGGCTGGCCTGAATGCGGCTTGCAGCAGGCGTGTCCTGCCAATCAATTTCTACCTGACCAACCCCTGCCCCTAAGCCACCCTGCCCCAGCAAGGCCGTTGAGTTGCTGTCTGCAAGCACTAATGTGGAATGAGCCGCTGTCGTGCGCAGGGCCTGTGCCAGGGCGTCGGAGGCCAAGACTAAGCCTGCCTGTGATCCGCCGCAATTCACGATCAGCCGATGACCGCCATCTGACATTTCAAAAGCCAAGGTTGAAGCGCATGCCGCATCAAGCGTTGCGCCAATTGGCGGCGGGGCGGCATCCATCACTATAACGGTCTGTGCACTTTCCAGCCGCTGATAGCCCCAATCAAAGCTTTGCCGCTTTGGTCGAGCTCGGACGGCCAAGCCGCGGGACAAGGCATCGACGTGCGCCTTGGCCATTGGCAAGCCTCCTTGCCAACTGCTCAAAGCCCCATCCCCCAAAATCAGGGCCCCAAAAAGCCCCATGCTATCATGCAGAGCACCGGCGACTATGGGGTCAGCCCGCTCGCCGCGCGCGGCATAAACTTTCTGCAACATCGCCAAAGCTTCGAGCATATGTGCCAACCGCTCTGGGCTGCGGCAAATTGGGCCGCCATCTTCAAATAATCCCTTGGCCAATGCTTGCTTCAATCCCGCTTCACTAAAGCTGCGGCGTGCTTCCCCGCCCGGCATAAGCAGGTTTGCTGCAACTGCGCCCGCCCAAGCCTCAATGCGCGCCACGCCTTTGGCCGTGTTGCCGGCCACTTGCTCTAAATGGCGGGCCGTCCGCGCAAGAGCAGACAGCACGGAGGAACGATAAATAATATCAGGACTAGAAAGGATAAGCGGGGCATGCGCCACCCAGAACAGCAATCGCAAACCCGCCAAATCACCGCGCCAAGATGGGTCCGCAATCATATAGCCATGCGCAGCGAGCCAGGCACGCATCAGCTGTTCGGCAATCGGGGCTGTCGCTTCCCGATCATTCAGCGCCGCCAAATCTCGCAGCCAAGCAAAGCTGTGCATGTATCTGGCGAAGCCGGGCGACCAAGCATTTTCGGTAAAGGTGCACGAGGCAACATCCTGCGTCTCACCTCGCCAACGGATGAGGCCATTTAAAATGGCCCGCCCTATCTCCTCATCGCCACGCAGTGGGTCTTCTGGGATGGTCAGCAGTTTTAAGGGGTAGCGGCCCTTAAGCCGCAAACGGTGCAGAGGTGATTTCCAAATCAACTGGTTCCATTGAGCTTCCAGTCGATCGCGCACCCTGCCCACTGCATGTTCCGAGGCACGAATGAGGCGCTTGCCGGCGATAATCGGATCGATGTCTGCCGGCAGATCGCCGCTCATTGCCCGCGCAACCTCGCAATATTAGAGGCATAATGGTCTGGCCCACCGCGGAAGGTGGCCGTGCCTGCCACCAGCACATTGGCGCCAGCTGCAATTACGCGCGGTGCCGTATTGGCGTCCACCCCACCATCAACTTCGACGTCAATGTCCAAACCGCGCTTCTCAATAGTGTTGCGGATAGCCTCAATCTTGCGCAACTGGCTTTCGATAAAGCTTTGCCCCCCAAAGCCGGGGTTCACGCTCATCACCAACACCAGATCGATATCATCGTAGATGTAATCGAGCATCTTGGCGGGTGTCGAAGGGTTCAGCGAAACGCCCGCCTTTTTGCCCAAGGCTCTGATGCGCTGCACTGTACGGTGGAGATGTGGCCCTGCTTCTTGATGCACAGTAATGATGTCAGATCCAGCTTCCGCAAAAGCATCTAACATCGGGTCAACGGGCGTGATCATGAGATGCACGTCCATGACTTTCTGGGTGTGCGGGCGTAGAGCTTTCACGACCATCGGACCTATCGTGATATTCGGCACGAAATGCCCGTCCATCACATCGACATGGATCCAATCAGCCCCCGCCGCATCAATGGCGCGCACTTCCTCGCCCAAACGCGCGAAATCAGCTGAGAGAATCGAAGGTGAGATCAAGACAGGGCGAGTCATAGCTGGTCCTTAAACTGCTCCGCCTTGAGGGGCAAGGCGATCAACTTCGCGTAAAAGCCGCAATGAAAAAGCCGTCCCGCCCCTGGCCTGGCAAAATACGCACCCAGCCTTTTTCCTGCGCATTTACACCTTGGGGCAGCTGAGCAGGATCTGGCTTAACCAGCATCAATCCATGCTTTTGTGCCTGTTCTGCAATGGCTTCGCCTTCTTCTGGTTCAAGGCTGCACGTGGCGTAAATCAGTTGGCCTCCGGGCTTCACCCAATCTGCCACACGCGCAACCATCCGGGCTTGAACCTCGGCCAGTTGCGCAATGTCACGCGCGCGAATTCTGTGGAGAACATCAGGGTGGCGGGCAAAAATGCCCGTCGCGCTGCAAGGTGCGTCCAACAACACGGCATCAACGGGAGATTTGGGCTCCCATTTCAGGACATCAGCGGTTACCAAATCAGCTGAAAGATGGGTCCGTTCCAAATTTTCAGAAAGGCGCGCCAAGCGGCGTTCTTCGCGCTCGACTGCTGTCACCTGCCAGCCGGCAGCCGCCAATTGCATTGTTTTGCCGCCAGGCGCGGCGCAAAGGTCCAGCACGGATCGGCCCTTTCCTTCGCCCAACAAGCGGGCTGGAACAGAGGCCGAGATATTCTGCACCCACCAAGCCCCCTCTTCAAAACCTGGCAGATCAATAATGGCGACCTCACGCCCAACGCGCACATGGCCCGGGGCCATAGTTTCGCCAGCCAGTTTTTCTACCCAAAGGTCGGTTTCTGCTGGGTTTTTAAGCGTAAGATCAAGGGGTGGAGGTGCAGCCAGCGCCTCAGAGGCTGCCCCCGTCATCCCATGGCCCCACGCCTTTGACCAGCGATCCTCCACCTTGGGGGGGAGGAGTGGAATGGCGCGCAATTGCGCCTTTCCACGAAATAATGTGCCCAACACACCATGGACCAATCGACGCGGCCCACCTTCTAACATGGGCAGGGCGGTTGCAATGGCGGCATGGGGCGGCGTGCCCAGAACCAGCGCCTGCACCAGCGCAATGCGCAGCACCATGCGCGCCTTGGCGTCATCAGGCAGGCGTTGGCGCGTGGCGCTATCAATCAAATCATCAAGATCAGGAATGTGACGCAGCGTTTCCGAGGCAATGGCGTGCGCCAAAGCCCGGTCAGCTGAGTTTTCAATGCCGCGCGTCGCCCCGGCAAGCGCGGCTTCCAGCGCCTGCCCACGCCGCAGAACAGCATCTAATAATTGCATCGCCGCGCGGCGGGCGGGAAGTCCCTGAATATCAGTCATTCCCCGCCCTAGCGCGGTATGGGTAGATTGTCAGCCCAACGGATCAAGCGCGCTGCGGCGCGAACTGGCCGGGGCCGGTGCAGGCGGCGTAAAATCGCCTGCCATGTCCAGCAATGCGGCAATGCGCTTCTCAGTCGCAGGGTGAGTTGAGAACATTTCCGAGACATGCGCCGGCACAATATAGAGCTGCGCTGCAGACGGCATTTGTTGCGCCACAGGGTTGGGGATTGCCGCCGCCCCGCGCGAGATTTTTGCCAGTGCCGATGCCAACGCCATGGGGTTGCCAGAAATTTCAGCCCCGGCCCGGTCTGCTCCATATTCGCGCGTCCGGCTGATCGCCATTTGCACAATCATTGCCGCAAGTGGCGCAACAATGACTGCAAGAATAGTCGCCAAGGCATTGCCGCGATTGTCATTACCGCGGAAGAACATCCCAAAATTGGCCAGCATGGAAATGGCCCCCGCCACTGTTGCCACCATCGTCATGATCAGCGTGTCGCGGTTCTTAACATGGCCCAATTCATGCGCCATCACGCCCGCAATTTCATCTCGCGTCAGCATATTGAGCAGCCCCGTGGTCGCAGCCACTGCTGCATTTTCAGGATTACGGCCTGTGGCAAAGGCATTGGGATGCGGTGAGTCGATCACATAGACCTTGGGCATGGGCAGCTCTGCGCGGCGAGCAAGCTCTGCCACCATTGCATAAAATTCTGGCGCAGACTGGCCATCCACCTGTCGCGCGCCATGCATGCGCAGGACGATTTTGTCTGAATTCCAATAAGAAAACAGGTTCATTCCCAAAGCGACAACAAGGGCAATCAGCGCGCCTTGCGACCCGCCGAACGTAAAGCCCAGCGCCATCAGCAAAGCTGTTAACGCAGATAAAAGCATCAAAGTCTTGAAACCGTTCACTTGAACTCTCCGTGTGCCCGCCCCAATGTGGGAGAAGAACGTGCCAGCTTCAAGAAGGAAGATGAATGATGGGACAACGCCCCGCCCATGTGAAACCGCCCGCCTATCTGTCTAAGTCCCCGCCTGTGCCAAAGCCACAGCCTGTGGAAACAAAAGAGGCAACGGATGATCCACTTGGCCTGAACCCCGTGCGCTATGGCGATTGGGAACTGAAAGGCATTGCCGTTGATTTTTAATCAGGGACTTAGCTGATCAGAAGGAAGCTTCCCCACGGATTGGGCGGGAAAGAAGGGCAGTCATCACCCCGCCAACATCCATATCGCCGGCCAAAAGCGCGCAGACGGCATCGACAATAGGCATTTCGACACCAAGTGCGCGGGCGGCTTGTTGCAGCACTGGGGCAGTATAGGCGCCTTCCGCGACAGTCCGGCGATCAGCGAGCAAGGCTGCGGCAGATTGCCCCTCGCCTAATCCCTTGCCGAGGGAGAAGTTACGCGAACTGGTGGACGAACAGGTCAACACCAAATCCCCAAGGCCTGAAAGCCCGGCCAAAGTTTCTGCCTGAGCCCCACGCGCCACGCCAAAGCGCGTCATTTCCGCAAACCCCCGCGCAATAAGCGAAGCCCGCGCATTCTGACCCAAGCCCGCTCCCTCAACCACGCCACACGCAATCGCCAGCACATTTTTGACCGCCCCGCCAATTTCGGCGCCAACCACATCGGTGGACAAATAGGGCCGAAAATGCGGCTGGGCGATGCGCTGCGCCAAGTGTTGACCCAAACCATCATCTGCGCAGGCCAATGTAATGGCAGTCGGCAAACCCTTGGCCACTTCATGCGCAAAAGTGGGGCCGGACAGCACAGCAATCGGCGCCTGGGGGCAGGTGTCTGCCGCAACATCTGACATCAGGCGCTGCGTTTCGGCCTCAATTCCTTTCGAACATAAAATGAGCGGACGATGACCTGGCTGGGCCTCAGCTAATACCCGGCCCAAAAATTGAGCAGGCGTGACAACCAACAGCGCGTCACAGGCCTGCAAATGTGCCAATTCCGATGTTGCGATAATCGCTGGAGACAGCGCCACCCCCGGCAGAAACAGCGCATTTTCATGCGTTTCATTAATCGCAGAAACAACCTCGGCCTCGCGCGCCCAAAGCAGCGTATCCTGCCCAGCGGTGGCAGCAATTTGCGCCAAGGCAGTGCCCCAAGCGCCAGCGCCAATAACCCCCAGCTTCATGCCTTTACCCCTGCCCCTCTCGCTTTTTCCGCATCTGGATCCAGCGGCCAGCGCGGCCGTGCCGCTATATCGAGCGGATCAGTTAACCCGGCCGCAAAGCGTTCTGCCCCGGCCCAGCCAATCATGGCGGCATTATCCGTGCAGAGCCACAGCGGAGGTGCGAAAAAGGGCAGGCCATTGCGCGCGGCCAAACCCTCCAGCGCCTGCCGAATGGTCTGATTGGCCGCCACGCCGCCGGCCACGACGAGTGCCGTCGCGCCATCAGCCACATCCACAGCACGCTGGGTGCGATCAAGCAGACAATCAACCACAGCCTGTTGGAAGGAAGCTGCAATATCTTCCGCCTTGTGAACGCCTGCATCGCGGGCGCGCAGCACAGCGCTTTTCAAGCCCGCAAAGGAAAAATGGGGCTCTTTCGCGCCCAGCAAGGGCCGTGGCAGTGGCACCGCTTTGGCATTGCCCACTTTGGCAGCCGCTTCCACCGCCGGACCGCCAGGAAAGCCAAGACCCAAAAGCTTTGCTGTTTTATCAAACGCCTCGCCCGCAGCATCATCAATTGTTGTCGCCAACCGACGATAGCGATCCACAGCTTCGACAAACAGCAATTGGCAATGTCCGCCGGAAACGAGAAGCAAAAGATACGGAAATTGGAGGTCCGGATTGGCGAGACGCGGGCTCAACGCATGGCCCTCCAAATGGTTGACGGCAATCAGCGGCTTGCCTGCCGCGTGCGCCAGCGCCTTGCCTGTTACAAGGCCAACCATGACGCCACCAATCAACCCTGGCCCAGCAGTTGCGGCAATGGCATCCACATCAGCTAGACGGACATTGGCCTGTGCCAAGGCCTGCTCGACCAGGGGCGTCATTACTTCCACATGAGCGCGGGCCGCAATTTCTGGCACCACCCCACCAAAGGGCCGGTGATGCACGTCTTGCGTTGCCAAACAATGCGCCAAAACCGCCCGTTCGCTGGTTACCAGCGCGGCTGCCGTTTCGTCGCAACTCGATTCAAGGCCAAGGATCAATGCCATTGCCCTTCCCTCTAGCCGCACAGGCCGCTAGCACAAGCGTCACTATGACTGATCGTCCATTGAAATTGGGAACCCGGGCCTCTCCGCTGGCACTGGCACAAGCACATCTCGTCCGCGCAGCGCTGCTTGCGGCGCATGGCTGGGATGAGACTCGCGTTGAAATTGTGCCCATGACAGCCAGTGGCGACCGTATTCTGGACCGGCCACTTGCAGAAGTGGGGGGCAAAGCCTTGTGGACCAAAGAGTTGGACCGCGCCCTGATGGATGGCAGCGTCGATTTTGCCGTTCATTCAATGAAGGATGTTGAAACGCTTCGCCCGGCAGACTTATCCATTGTCGCCATGTTGCCGCGGGCCGATGTGCGTGATCGGCTGATTGGCGCCCCAAGCATTGCAGATCTGCCCCAAGGGGCACGGATTGGCACCAGCTCGCCCCGGCGCGCGGCACAATTGCGCCGTTTGCGGCCTGACCTTCAGATCGTGCTGTTTCGCGGCAATGTGGCGACACGCTTAGCCAAGCTCGACGCGGGTGAGGCAGACGCCACGCTGCTTGCCGCCGCCGGACTGGATCGGCTGGGACTGGCCGATATTGGTTCCGCGATTGAGGAAACAGAGATGCTTCCCGCCCCGGCCCAAGGGGCAATTGGCATTGAATGTTTACGCACCAATGCCCCAGTTCATGCGCTGCTCGCCCCAATCAACCATGCCGAGACTTTTGCCTGCGTCATGGCAGAACGTGCTTTTCTCAAAGGGTTGAAGGCTGATTGCCATTCCCCTGTCGCCGCCCAAGCGCGTCTGGGAAATGGCGCGCTGTGCCTGCGGGCCGAGATTTTGAGCGAAGATGGCAGGGAATATGTGGCTGACCAAGGATCAGATCCTGCAGCACTTGCCGCCGCGCTGTTGGACCGTGCCTCTCCAAGCTTAAGGGCTGTTTTCGGGTGATTCCGCTCGTCATCGCGCGGCCAGAGCCGGGCAATAGTGAGACAGCAGTTGCCGCTCATGCGCTTGGGCTAGACGTGTTTGCTTGCCCATTATTTGATCTAAAAGAACTTACCTGGAAAGCTGATATTTCAGAGAGTTATGACGCGTTATTTATAACGAGTGCAAATGCACTTCGCGCAGCTGGGCCGGATTTAGCAGCCTATCGCCATCTGCCGCTTTACGCCGTCGGGGCCACCAGTGCTGCCACCGCGCGGACGGCAGGCTTTACGACCATTATGGAAGGCACGGCTGATGGCGCAGCCCTGGCTGCCATGGCTGCAGCAGATGGGCGGCAACACTTGCTGCATCTCGCTGGGCGTCCGCACAAGCCAATTACGCACCTCGACCTCTCTTTCGATGTGCAGCTTGTCTATGAGATGGCGGAGTTGCCCGTGCCCGATACATTGCGGACAGTGCTGGCGCAGCCCTGTGTGGTGCTGGCACACTCCCCCCGGATGGCGCGTGCATTGGCACGCCTGACGCCCGATCACAGCTTGTGCCATTTGGTGGCCATTAGTGCACAGGCAGCCGAGGCCGCCGGACAAGGCTGGGCCAGCTGCCATTGGCCGGACCAGCCGGATAGCAGCGCGATGCTCCACATCGCCGCCCCCTTGTGTCGAGGCGGCTAACAGGGCAGGACTAAACCATGGACGAGCCTATTTTGCCTCCCACCGCCCCGGCCCGCACCCGCGCCATTCGCGGGCTTGTGATCTCTGCAATCGTGCTGTTTGTTCTTGGCATTGCAGTTATCGGTTGGACCCTCCTGCGATCAAAGCCTGAGGAGGCCGTGCCGCCTGCCCTTGCCCCGGCCCCTGCGCTGGTGCCAGACGCGACAAGCCGGCCCACGACGTCGCCGCTTAGCCCAGCTGATACCGCGACCCGAATTGCGACAATTGAAAGCCGCCTTGCAGCAGCAGACCGCATGTCCAACCAAGCACTGGCCGATGCAGCAAAGGCCGAACGCTTGCTCATCCTGCTCTCGACGCGCCGAGCAATCGACCGAGGCCAGCCGCTGGCATATCTGGAACCCGCCTTGGCGCAGCAATTTGGCGGCGCCTATCCGGGGGATGTCACGTTGATTGTCGATCACGCCCGCCGCCCCGTCCGTTTGGACGCGCTGGCCGATGAGCTGGCATTGCTGGAACCAAGATTAATCACGCGCGCAGGAGAAGAAGGCTGGTTCGCGAGCATTTTAAGCAATGTCCGCACGCTTGCTGTTGTCCGCAAGGCAGATCAACCCTCTGACGTTCCAGCCAAAAAGTTAGAACGCGCACGCCGCGCCTTGGTGCGGGATGATGTAGAGCTGGCTGTCCGTGAAATTGCCACCATGCCGGGCGCGTCAAAGGCAAAAGCTTGGCTGGAGAAGGCGCGACGCTATGTTGCCGTCCACGCCGCGTTAGACCGGCTAGAGGCAGCCACAATCCTAAGTCAGCAGCCGCAAAAGTAGATTGGAGCGCCGCCTAAATTGTGGTGGTGTTATAGTGATGCCACGCCAAAACAGCAGCGGCCCCACGATAGGGTCGCCAATTTTCAGCCACTGCACGCACTTTGCGTTCTGACGGACGCTCAGCCAGCCCCAAAAGCCGCCCAACTTCAATCTGCACAGCCAAATCACCTGCGGGCCAAACATCTGGCCGACCTTCAGCAAAAAGCAGGTAAATTTCAGCTGACCAGCGTCCTATGCCCTTGACCTGTGTCAACAGCGCAATTGCGTCTTCATCATCCTTGGGCAGATTATGGAGGTCTAGCGCACCATCAGCCACTAAGTGCGCAAGGCTAAATGCATAGGATTGCTTCTGTCGCGAGAGGCCAAAGCTTCGCAATGTCTGCTCATCGCTGGCAAGGATCGTCTCAGGCCTGGTTAAATCGCCCAAGCCAGCCTCCAGCTTCGCCCAAATGGAGGCTGCCGCCTTCACGCTAACTTGCTGGCCGATAATCGTGCGCAGCAGCGTATCATAGCCGGTGGGGCGCTGGCGCGGCTCGGGATACCCCACACGCGCAACCACATCGGCAAATTTCGGTTCAACCCGAATTAGGGCATCAATTGCGCCACGCAGGCTCTCCGCAGTGGTCACCATCTGCACATCCTTTATCGTTCGGCCTTGATAACTTGCGAAGCCGCGTCTAGCGACGTGCAGAAATCCACATCTGGGTGCAAGAGGAATAAGCATGGCGAAGCTGGTTGTTGTCACGCGCGACGGAACGGAAAAGACGGTTGAGGGTCAGGCCGGCCTGTCTGTCATGGAAATCATCCGCGATGCGGGCTTTGATGAGCTGCTCGCGCTGTGCGGCGGTTGCTGCTCTTGCGCGACCTGCCACATCCATGTTGATCCAGCCTTTGCTGACAAGGTCGATCCGATCACCGAAGATGAAAATGACCTGCTCGATAGCTCGGCACATCGCAACGCCCAATCGCGCCTGTCGTGCCAAGTACACTTCACTGATGCGCTCGATGGCCTCAAGGTCACGATTGCGCAGGAAGACTGATCTCTTAGGTGAGATTTGATGAAAAGGCCCCGGTTCTCCGGGGCTTTTTTGTGTCCTACTGGCGCGCAGAGGCCGCTGCATAAAGGGCGATTGCAGCGGCGTTGGAGACATTTAGGCTCTCCATCTTGTCACTGATCGGCAGCTTGGCCAATTCATCGCAATGCGCCTCAGTATTGGCGCGCATCCCTTCTCCTTCAGCCCCCAGCACCAGCGCCACGCGCGCGGTGCCAATCGCATCGCCCAGCAAGCGATTGCTATGGCCCGTCAGGCCGATGCGCCAAAAGCCTGCTTCAGCAATCTCTTCCAGCGCACGCGCCAAATTGACGACGCGCACCCAAGGCACAATTTCCAACGCGCCTGATGCAGATTTGGCAAGCGCCCCTGATTCTGGCGGGGCATGACGATCTTGCGTCACAATGCCCAGCGCATCAAAGGCTGCAGCCGAGCGCAATATTGCCCCCACATTATGCGGGTCTGTCACTTGGTCCAGAACCAGCAAAGGCCGGGTATCGCCCGCCCCTTCGGCCAGCAAATCGCCCAGCCACACATCTTCCAGCGGATCAACCTCCAGCACCAAGCCCTGATGCGGCGCATCTGCCGGCACCATCCGCCCCAAATCTGGTGCTTCTGCAAAGGCGACTGTCAGCCCGTTCGGGATTTGAAGCGCAGACGCCGCCTCGCGCGTTGCCCATAGCTTGCGGCAGACGCGATTGGGGTTGGCCAATGCGGCCGAAACGGCATGGCGCCCCCAGAAACGAGGACGATTAGAGGGCGGCTTTGATGGACGATGACCTTTGCGCATGGCGTGCTTCTCGCGGAAGTCGCCGCAAATGGCTAGAGTGGAAATGAAAATGGCCGCCCAGCCTGCGCCGAACGGCCAATTTCTCGCTATGAAGGGGCGCTTACAGCTTGCGGCTGATCAGTTCCTTCATGATCTCGCTCGTCCCGCCAAAGATGCGCGTGACGCGCGCGCCGCGATATTGCTTGGCAATGGGGTATTCATTCATAAAGCCCGCACCGCCATGCAATTGCAGGCACTTATCAACGATTTCGCCTTGCAACTCCGTATGCCACAATTTGGCAGCAGAGGCTTCCTCTGGCGTCAGTTCCCGCTTCAAATGGCGCTGCAACGCCCAATCAATATGCGCCCAGCCAACTTGCAGCTTGGTCTTCAAATCGGCGAGCACAAAGCGCGTATTCTGGAAATTGAGGATCGGCTGACCAAAGGCTTTGCGCTCGCGCACAAAGTCGACTGTCATATCAAAAGCACGCTGGGCGGCAGCTTGTGAGCCAATGGCAATCGAGAGGCGCTCTTGCGGCAATTCAGTCATCAAATAGATGAAGCCCATGCCTTCTTCACCCAAGCAATTGGTGATCGGCACGCGGACATCTTCAAAGAACAATTCTGACGTATCGGCAGCATCCAAGCCAATTTTGTCGAGATTGCGCCCGCGCTTAAAGCCGTCGCGGTCTGCCTCGACCAACACAATGGACACGCCCTTATACGCCGGTTGGGCATCAGGATCAGTCTTGCAGCAAACAAGGATCAAGTCCGCATTTTGGCCGTTGGTGATATAGGTTTTGGCGCCATTAATGACATAATGATTGCCATCCTTCTTGGCGGTCGTCCGCATCCCTTGCAGGTCTGAGCCCGTGCCCGGTTCGGTCATGGCAATCGCGGTCACCACTTCGCCCGACACCAGCTTGGGCAGCCACTGTTGCTTCTGCTCTTCCGAGCCATAAGAAATCAGATAATTGGCGACGATATCGGTCTGCAGCGAAAAACCCGTGGCGACATCCGTGCCATAGCTGAATTCTTCGTTGATGATTGCGTTATAGCCAAAGTCGAGGCCCAGTCCGCCATATGCTTCCGGCACTGTCGGGCAAAGCAGGCCGAGCTCGCCCGCTTTGGGCCAAACCGATTTGGGAACAATGCCCTCTTCATCCCATTTGTTAGCATTGGGTTCGATCTCTTTCGCCACAAATTGGCGGACGGTCGAACGGAAAGCTTCATGGTCTTCCGTGTAAGCGGTGCGGTGCAGCACATCGAGCGTCATTGGGGAATCCTTTCCTCACATCTATACCACCACTGGAATCCCCAACTTCACGTTTACGTCAAGGGGAATTTGCAGCACTCTCAATACGGCGAAGTAGGCTCTCCAGCAGGTCACGCTCTTCCTCAGAAAAACATGTCAGAAGCTCTTGCTCCAAACGCAACGCAGCGGGCGCAATTTCTTCATATAGAGCACGGCCATCGGGCGTTAGTTGCAGAAAATGAGATCGGCCATCTTCGGGGTTTCGCTGTTGGAGCAAGAGCCCCCGATCCATCAGAGCAGTTGCTGAGCGGCTGACCGTTATCTTATCCAACTCTCCTTTATTTCCAATATCTTGTGGCGTCATTCTCTCATTCTCTGCAAGGATAGCGATTACGCGCCATTCGGCAATCTTCAGGCCAAAGCGCCGCCGATAGCTATCCGAAATGCGGCGTGACACGGCATTGGCGGCGACAGACAGACGGTAGGGAATGAAGCGATGAAGACGAAGCTCTGACATGGGCTTTTTCCAAAGAGCCTTTCTTCCAGAATGCGTTGGACATTGCCGATATTTGGTTACAGATGAAACCAAGCCCTTTTGGGATCAAGCGAAAAGGAAAGCGCCATGAAACTTGCCTCGCTCAAAAAAGGCCGTGATGGACGGCTCGTGGTCGTGTCGGACGATCTGGCTTGGTATGCAGATGCGCACCATATCGCGGCGACGCTGCAAGAGGCGCTGGACCATTGGGATCGCATTGCGCCCGCGCTTCAAAATCTCGCAACAGATTTGGCGCATGATGCCATTCCCAAACATCGCTTTCATGAGCGCGAGGCCATGTCGCCTTTGCCGCGCGCCTATCAATGGGCCGATGGCTCGGCCTATGTGAACCATGTTGCCTTGGTCCGTCAGGCTCGTGACGCCGAAATGCCCGACAGCTTTTGGCATGACCCGCTGATGTATCAGGGCGGGTCTGATGGCTTTCTCGGGCCGCGCGACCCCATCCCGCTTGCAGATGAAAGCTGGGGCGGTGATCTGGAAGCCGAAATTGTGGTGGTTACGGGCGATGTGCCAATGGGCGTCTCCGCAGAGGAAGCACGCAGCCTTATTCGCTTAGTTGGTCTCACCAATGACGTTTCCCTCCGCAATTTAATTCCCGGCGAGTTGGCCAAGGGCTTTGGCTTTTTCCAATCCAAACCAGCCAGCGCCTTTTCCCCGGTTTTTATGACGCCTGAAGCGCTGGGCAGCCGCTGGGATGGTGGCAAGCTGCACGGCACCCTGTGCGTTGATCTGAATGGTGCGCCGCTTGGCCGGGCCAATGCGGGCGTGGATATGACCTTTGATTTCGGCCAGCTGATTGCTCATGCGGCCAAGACGCGTAGCCTGTGTGCAGGCACCATCATTGGCTCGGGTACTGTCTCTAACCGCGATGCGGATGGCGGGCCAGGCAAGCCAATCAGCGCAAGTGGGCTTGGCTATAGCTGCCTTGCCGAAGTGCGCACCGTGGAGACAATCCAGCATGGCAGCCCGAAAACGCCATTCCTCAAGAAAGGCGATAGCGTTCGCATCTGGATGGAGGATGACAAGCATCACCCCATTTTCGGCGTGATTGAGCAGGTGGTTATCTAAACGATACCACGCGCCTTAAGCATGGCAACGTCCACCTCGCTGTGGCCGAGCAAATCCTGCAAGACCTCCCCTGTATTCTGCCCCAGCAAAGGCGGCTCTGTCCCCGCATCAGGCATCGAGTCTGACAGGCGCAACGGGCTGGCAATGGCGGGGCGGTTGCCCGCCATCGTCGCCAAGCCACGGGCAATCGATTGCGGATCCGCCAGCGCCTGACCAATGTCATTAATTGGCCCTGCTGGCACATTGACGGCAGATAAGGCGGCGTCCCAATGCGCCGTCGCCTGTGTTTTCATGGCCGCCGCCAAGTGCGGGATCAGCGTGGCGCGGTTTTCCACCCGGCCGGCATTGGTTTTGTAAAGGGGGTCATCGGCCAGATGTGCCAGCCCCAAAGCCCCCACAAAATGCGCGAACTGGCCATCATTGCCAACGGCAACAATCATATGCCCATCGGCGGTTTCAAACACTTGATAGGGCACAACACTGGGGTGCGCATTGCCAATGCGCTTGGGCGCTTCGCCCGTCACCCGCTGATTAAGGCCGATATTGGCGAGCGTGGACACAGCAACATCCAACAGCGCCATATCAATAAACTGGCCCCGGCCTGTTTCATGTCGCTGGTTGAGTGCTGCCAGCACGGCGATGCAGGCATGAAGCCCCGTCATCACATCAACCAGCGCAACGCCCACTTTTTGGGGCTCTCCGTCCGGTTGCCCCGTAATGCTCATGAGGCCCGAAAGGCCCTGCACCATCAGATCATAGCCCGGCTGATGTGCGCGTGGGCCGCTATGGCCAAAGCCCGTAATCGAGCAATAGACAAGTCGCGGGTTCACTGCCTTCAGGCTCAGATAATCGAGCCCATATTTCTCAAGCCCGCCCATTTTGAAATTCTCAACCAGAACATCGCACTTCGCCGCAAGCTCGCGGATCAGCGCTTGGCCCTCAGGCTTTGAAATATCAATCGCCACGCTTTTCTTGTTGCGATTGGCTGAGAGGTAATAGGCCGAAAGGCGGTCCGCCCCCTCGCCATGCCAAGGCGGGCCCCAGCGGCGCGTATCATCGCCTTTGCCGGGCTGTTCGATCTTGATGATCTCAGCTCCCAAATCCCCCAGCATCTGCGTGCACCACGGCCCTGCGAGAACGCGGGACAGATCAAGCACGCGGATGCCAGAGAGCGCTTTGGTCATGATTTACTTTTGGTTCGCGTAAATCTTGGCAAGTTCAAACAGGTAATCGCGGCCCTCATATAAAGCAGAGACACGAATACGCTCATTCAGGCCGTGCGCCCCACTGCCTTCAGGATCAGAGAAAATCCCCGGCACGCCATAGGTTGGGATGCCCGCCAGCGAGAGATAGGGCGCATCCGTGCCACCCGTTGACATGGTGGGGATCATCGGCACGCCCGGGAAGTGCTTGGCGGCCAGCTTTTCAGCCGGGCCAAAAATCTTGGGCGATAGCGGCGGCGGCACTGCCATGGGGCGCGCCGGTGGGATTTTGGTGATCGAAACGGAAGAGTCCGCCACGACCTTGACCAGCTCCTCCCGAATGGCATCAGTCGAAATGCCGGGGAAAATGCGGCAATTGACGACAGCCCGTGCGCGCTGCGGCAGCGCATTCATAGCATGGCCAGCATCCATCATTGTTGCAACGCACGTGGTGCGCAGCATGGAATGATAAGTCGCATCTTTCGACACAATGGCATTGGCCGCTGCATCTTTGGGGTTAGCGACCAGCGCCTTCAAGGCCGTGCCCATTTCACCGCCCATGGCATTGCCCGTGCGCGTGAAAAAGGTGCGCGTTGTGTCCGTAAACATGATTGGGAACTCATAGGCCCCAACTTTCGAGATAGCGGCTGTCAGTGAATAAAT
>Ga0315906_10000376_pt1 | contig 71493 bp, 74 predicted proteins | sample LakEriMetagenome_4_FD_203526 | JGI IMG/M metagenome (GOLD analysis project Ga0315906, IMG submission 203526) | Freshwater fungal communities from buoy surface, Lake Erie, Ohio, United States - Buoy 2 MA122 | ecosystem: Environmental > Aquatic > Freshwater > Lake > Lake biofilm | place: USA... | reverse complement strand
TCAGAGATGTCTGAAATCTTGAAGGTTGTGCGAGAGCATCTACACTCCGGAGAAAGAGTATATGTTCATTGTTGGGGGGGCATTGGAAGGACCGGCACAGTACTTGGATGCTTTTTAATAGAGCAAGGGATTCTCGAAGTTGAACATGCCATTCCGTTTATTGCATTTCTAAAACGCAACACAACAATTCGGGATATTGAATCCCCGGAAACACCAGAACAACGTAAATTCATTTTATCATGGAAAGACTAATCACCATCGCTTTGGCTTTGCTGCTTTGCTCAGCCGCAACAAATTTGGACCATAAAAGCAGATTTGGAATTGTTGTGATAAAAGCATACAGTCAGAATGTTTTGACTAAAAACATCGGCTACTATGTCGAGCTAAGAAATGACAACAAAAAAACTGTCGATGCCGTTGAGTGGCAGGCCAGATTCTATGACAATTTTGAGGACCTGAAGGGAACAAGAAAAGGAACGTGGAGCTCCGGAAATTTTATCTCCCCCGTAAAGAAGGGTGAGACTATTTTAGACCTGGAAGGTGTTTGGGTAGACGATGCTACAAAAGTCTTCATAGAAATTACGCGGGTTCATTTTACGGACGGTACAACTTTAAAAAAATGAGAACACTGGTTTATCTTGCTTCCGGTTCATACCATCGTACGTACGAACAGTTACCCTATGAACGAATCATCCTTATTGATTTACACAGTAGATTCGCACCGCTCAACAATAGTAAAGTAAGGTGCCTTCGGATGAACGTTCTTGATGCTCTTGAGTTGTTAAAAAGTGAAGGAGTGAAAATAGATTGCCTTGTTAACATGAATGAAGGCATATATGAAGGTGGTGGAACATTTGCCATGCTTTCAGACCATATGGTCGGGCAGCTTTATCCCTTACTGAACGATGAATTTATCTTAATCTGTAACCTGTCCATCTACACAGAGCTTGAGCTGAAAAAAATTCCTAAGCTCGATTGGGGTTTTGATCATATTGTCCTCGAAAGCTCCGACGAGCGATACATTGAACCTGAACTCTTCTGCAATGGATTCTATGACGGAGATGGTAATTTTGCTCCTTCCAAGAAGTACGGGAAAGTTTTCAAAATGACTAAGGCAAAGAATGCAGATTACATCTCAGACATTCATCCAGAAATTGAAATTGGCATCAAACATAAAAGTATTTGGTCGGATGTAGACAAACTTGACGCAATTGGTGTCAGTGTTCAGTGTGACATCCCCATCTCTGATTCGAGTAATACCTCAATTAAAGAGTACATGCTTAGGAAAGAAAAGACATTTAATCTGACTGGTATGACTATGGTTCAGATCTTAGACCACTGCGAAAAGCATAAGATAAGCAATCTGGGGCTCATGCCTTGGATGAGGGGAGCTTATGCTGAGGCGGTAGAGCAGATCAAATCTTTCAAGCCCTCTTTCTTAAAAAGCATTACCTTTTATCATCTTGGCAAAAATGACCTGAATCCGTTGAAGCAGCTTATTTAGTTACGATTTTGAACTCGTAACTCTGCTCATAACGATGCTTTAGCATTAATAATTTATAAATTCTTTTTTTAAACCCAAACATAATTGCAGATGCGACGAGGCCGTATATTGTCGAAAATGTAATTAATAGAAAAAGATCATGGTGAATTAAATAAGAAGATGTCAGTAAAATCATAAAAAACATGTATAAAGCTAACATTCGGATAAACGATGTAATTCCAAGATTCGAGTCTATATTTTCAGAAAGCTCAAAAGCAGAGGCTAATTCCATTTGAATTAAATCAGTAAACCGTTCCGGAGACTTTCCACTATTATCTAAAATTTGATTTCGCGTTTCTTCCCTGCTATTCCAAGTCTTGGCTTTTTCCACTTTTAACTGAGCCTTTTCAATCGCCTTTAGAATTGAAAACCTTTTCATCAACACAATAACATAGAATACAGAACTAATTAAACTACCAATTATTATTAATAGTATCGCATGATTTTCTGTCAAACCATCTGGCGTTTTTAGCCAAGAAAGATTAAAAATGGAGTCAAATTCTGAGACAAGTACTTTGTAGTGCTCATTCGGTTCAACTTTAGTTCCTATAATCTTTTCAATGTTTTCAAATGACGTTAACTGTACGAAAGTAGCAAAGGTTAAAGCACCGAGAAATACAGCTTCGTAACTCAAATTTTCTAACCGCTGACGGAAAATCTCAAGTTTTTTCTGAACATCAATGATGAGAATATCATTCATCTCATGTAGAGGAATAGGTCTTTTTTTGTGCTCTTCGCCATCAAGAAACTTCTTCCATTCCGATAGCTCATTCTTATTGAATTTTTTATCATTGAACTTAACGGATATAACCTTTCTACTAACGAAGTTGGTTTCATTGAATACTATAATAATTATGGATAGGGCAAGGTAAATTATAAATAAAGGCAAGAACAGCCAAAAATTGGATGACAGGGCATTGAATGAATTACTGCCCCAATCTTCTTGATATGCCAAGGCAATCATGGTAAAAACTACTCCTGACAACGGCATTGCAACAAGCAACAATAATAACCAACCATTTTGAGACATTTTCTCAGTTGATATTTTCACAAGGTTTTCACTGAATAAAATATCTTTCTTCTCGGATGTATCATGTTTAAAAGATAGAAGTCGCATCTTCAAATAGGAAGAAATCGATTTATTTCGACGACCAGCAAAATAAAAGGTGAAAAGTAACACGATTACATTTCCAAAAAATATGAAGGAAGGACTTTCAGGATCAAATACACAAAATCCAATTATAAAAATTGCTATTCTTGAAACCAAATCTGGTATTAAGATATCTAAGCCCGGTTTAGTTATAATTTCCCACCGGACGGTGACGAACTGATCCTTCTCTGCGTATGCCGAGCGAATATCTTCTATAATATTTTTAAGCCATGCCATAATGTCATTTTAATAGCCAATTTATAAATTATCTATTAAAACCGCTCATTAACAACTATATATTTTGTCAAATCATCGACCCCAAAACCTCAAAAGCGACTTCTTTGCTTTAACATATCCAAAATGAAATCCGACATTCAATCGAACCTGATCAAGCTTGCCTTTGGATTCTTTCTGGAAAGAAAAAGGAGTTATTGAAAAGTACTTGGTCACCGACAAGTTCATCCCGGTACAACGGTAGCTATCTTTCACAGGAGCCGCTCGTTTGAAACCAATTTGCCCGCCAAACCCCACCTGTAAAAACACTTCAAATGGTGCAGCCTCAATGGATTCAAATTGTCTTGTAGAGTAAGCTTTTTGTTGAAACACCGCCGCTGCTCCCGGCTCTGCCATAATAAAAAGACTGTTGAATTTTTCTTTCGAACCGATCATGTTGTAACGCAACGAAGCAAAAGCCTTCAGTACATGAAACTGAGAAGCCTGAAAGTCGGAGGTCTGGTGATTGAAAAAGCTGTATTCAGCGCCGAAGAACGGATAGAATGAGCGATAATATTTACGGAAGCACCCCTTTTTGTCGGAACGTCCTTTGAGTAGACCAATATGGGCTCCCAAACCATAGGTGTCCGAATTTAATTCAGGATGTTCTTTCCAACGGTAATCTGAAAAAGAAGTACCAAAATAGAGTTCACGCGTTTGGGAAAAACCCAGCTTGCTCAGAAAAATACAAAGCAGAAAAAGGAGTCGTTTCATAAGATGGCTTTCAAACGAAAACGATCCATCGCCGCATAAATAACAGCTTATTTTTAAATGACTGAAATTAAATGTCCCGAAACTGGTTTAGAGCTGTTTTTCTGTTTTGATCCCTTCCAAATCGGAATTAATGTAGTGAATTTTACCCTCTTTCAGGTAAACTCTTTTTTGCAATTCCTCCAAAGTGATGTCCGTTCCTAAACCAGGCTCGATCTGTGGGCTTACTAATACCTTCCAAGAATTTCCACCAAAACTCATAACACTCATATACACAAGTGTACCGTTCCAAGAATAGGTTACAACGGAAAGTTCATCGTTTCCGTCGCCATTAAGGTCTCCCTCATTAATAAACTTCGGGAAATCACCTAGAGAAATTCCCTTTTTTGAAATATTCTGATCAGAAATTATCAGATCATATTCATTTGGCTCATAATCCGAATCAGTTATCGGAGTTCCTTTTGACTCCTTAACAAGTTTTATTTCAATCGATTCAATTTTACAATCTCCATTAAAATCGCCTTGTACCTTCTCTCCCAGTAAAACAAGGTCTTTAGGCCTGTCACATGAAGAATTCGAATCTGTCGAGCTGCCACAAGCAGTAAGAATAAGGAATAAGGGAAGGAACTTTTTAAGCATCACATAGAATTTTCATTGTGAAGTAATTAAAAAAAAATGAAACGCCAATGCATTCTCTTCTAAAATTACCAGGCATTTACTTTTCCGGTTGCAAAATGTCCACTCTCTCTTCCACCATTGGAAGAATTTCGATCCGAACAATTTTCTTTTTGCAAGAGTTCTGGGTTGGTTCAAATCTCCAAACAGCAAATCCTGGTTCACCGAATCCCTCAATGTTCCCATCCTCATCGGTCCAATGAACGACATCATTATGAACCTCTTCAAGTAAGAACCCCTTTTTCTTCGAAAAGTCGCGAACAGTGTAAACATTACCTAAAGTAGGCTTTGAAATCGTATATCCCTCATAGAGCTGGCTGTCATCCACAAATCGAACCTTTGATCCAATGGTAATTTCTACCCCTTTTAATACTACTGATCTCATTTGGATTGGATTTACTATGATTCTTTTGCTGGCACTTCCACATCCAACCTCTCCTCTACCATTGGGAGAATTTCTATCTTAACGATCTTCTTCTTTCTCAATGGTTGTGCGGGTTCGAAACGCCAGCTTGCAAACCCTGGTTCAGCGATAGACTCAAGCTTTCCATCCGTACTGTACCATTCGAAAACTATGTTTTTGATCTCTTCCAGATAGAAACCGTTCAGGTCTGTAAAACCTCTGACAACGTACACCTGGCCCAAAATCGGTTTAATAACTCCCTTCACACCCGTATACAGCTTAGAATCGTTGACAAAACGAACCAATGATCCGATTTTGATCTCCTGACCTTGTAAAATGATTGTTTTCATGCGTAAAGCTAAGCTGGAAGTGGTTCAACATAATAGGCGGTCAGAATGCAGCACCCCAAGAGGGCAAACAAGAGTAATTTCTGAAGATCGAAGTATGCTTTTTCCTTGTTCATCCACAAATCTACTGCTCCTGCGAGGGTGAGGTAAAGAAACATCGAAGAAGAAACCATCGCCATGGATTCTACTCCCGGCCAATGCATCATAAAAAAGATCAGACCAATAACAAGAATTGCCATGCCCATATCGATCGATTTACGGAGAAAGGAATTCTGTGAGAAGGATTTAAGCACAAAGTAACAGGAAGAAAGTGCAAGTCCGGATAACATAAGAACCGAGCCCGGAAATATTTTTCCCATCATAAGTGGCACGGATGAGATACTAATCATTACTCCCGTAATGCCAAGTGCGTTCGATAGTTTTGCGAACGACGCAGTGTTGAATACTGATTCCATAATTTTAACGATTTGTGGTATTAACGCATCATGGGTTTTCGAATAACACCACTTCCTTCAAAATAAATAGCTGAATTGTTAATTATTGGAATCAGCGGGCTTTTCTGAATTCGAATCCGATCGAATGAACCAGGAAGAAATGTAGGCTGTAAACGTCCCGAATAAAGCCGCACCAACCGTCATCAGAACCATCGCGATGATGCGTCCTTCCGTAGTCACGGGATACCTGTCTCCGTAACCAACAGTGGTTATTGTAGCATAGGACCACCAAATGGCATCCTCGGCCGTTCGAATATTACTTTGTGGGTCTGTTTCAACCTGCAGAATAGCAATTGAGGCAAACATCAACATCAAGATGGCGATCAAGCTCACAGAGGTGAGTGTTCCTTGAATCTTATTTTTAAAAACATGTTGCACAATGTGTCTCGTTGAACGAAATGCACGAACCAGACGAATGATTCGAATTAATCGCAGAAGTCTGCCGGCACGCATGAAATCAAAAGTTGGCACGGAAGCTATGAGATCGATCCAACCCCATTTCATAAAATTCAATTTACTTTCCGCTTTCCGAAACCTCACCCAAAAATCAATCAAGAAAACGATACAGATCAGATTGTCGATATAGTTCAGTAGCTCCGAAGTCTCTTGCGGTAACTCGACGTAGGTATCAACGAACAAAGCAATTAGCACGTAAACAGAGAGAATGAGTATGAGGATATTCAAAAATCCCAGCTGCTCCCTACTCTCTTCTTGATCTTCCATTACACCTTAAATATTTGACTTAAACATATTTAAAGTTAATTATTTTTAGTTTTAATTTATTCAATAGAATCATTTATTGAATTCAAAAGAAAAAATATTGGTATTAATTATAAAGAACGTATTTTAGAGTTTATATACCATGCCCCATACCCCAGCCGACATCGCACGCGCCCTGTTCAACGAGAACCACCACGAGCTGGTAACCTTTGTTTTACAAGAACACAAGGCTTTACTGGACACCACAGAAAAGAATGTCCAGATCTCCCACTTTGCAAGCATCAAGCATACAAAAAAGAAGAAAGCCGAAGAACAATTTATCGCTAATCTCACAGCTTTTAATGCAGAAGCGATACAAGCTCACATAAGGTTGGGTGAACGCATTCAGGAGCTCAATGCAGAGGTGAAACACCTGCAGGAGAAGTGGAAGAACAAACCCATTGATTTTGAAAACGAAGCGCTGCGACTTGATTTTCAACGGGTCCTCTATCGAAAAACAAGGTCACTTTTGTTGGAATTCTCTGGAAAACTGATGTACCGTTTGGGCGAGGAAATCACGCTTTCACATGGAGACCTAAAAGATCGACTCAACCCTTCCTATTTTATCCGATGGAAATACTATTTCACCTATTCGTTAAAAACTTTAAGCTATACTTCACAAGAGACACGAAGTCGCTCGATGAGGGAAGATCGGTCGAAGATCAGACGTTGCGTCGTAGCGAGCCAATCGCTAATTCGACAGAATGACGGTGTTCACATTTCCTTCCAGCTCGGGCGTAAAAAAACCAAAGAAGCCATCGTTTACCTTCTTAAGGATTCTAATTCCTGGAAATTAACCTACAAAAAAGACAAGGAAACTGGTTGGTATCTTGACTCTAAAACAGATCAATTTTCATTGTTTGGAGGGAAGTGAGATATTGGAAAATTTAGCGTATCAATGTTTGAATCAACTCCTCAATGCCTAAATCTCCCGAAATGTATTGTTCCAGAAGCGTTTTGTTCTTGGCAATGAGTTTTTTAATTCGCGAAAGTTCATGGGTTGTCAACTCAGGGTCTAAACCGGCGACTTCGAAATCGTCCATATTCACAAGCGTTGGATCTTTAACCAATGAATCCTTGGAATAGTTTCTCGTTACGGCAATCCAGTATCAACCATAACACGATGTCCTTTAATTGATGTGTATTCTCGGATAAAGGTGTGGAGAATTCAATCTGAACCGATGTTAATTGCATATTTACAAAATTACGTTCTGTTTTTCAAATTCAACTGAACACCGCTTTCATACGTTTTTTATATTTGAATAACATGCAAGATCACACCAAACTAAAATCACTCGACGAAGTCATGGATGCCATGAGCGAGGAAATGCAACTTTTCGCCTTAGATAATCAGTTTCCATACCTTTTTACCAAAGCGGAACTCTTTTTACAGTTAGGTGCAGATGTGTATCGCAAGGAAGATTACTTTCATCAACCCAGAACAACCGATCCGGAAGAGCTGAATGTGCTTAAAAATGGGTGCCTACAGCTTTGTCAGGGCAAAGGTCTCTCGGCTGAAGATCCATTTACTGATCTGGATGTTTCAGGTTTCAATAGTCTGATGCGGCTCTTTCATTTCGAAAGCGAATCACGAAAAACCCGTCATGGCATTACGTTCAACGGTCAGCGAGGCGCCTTGGATGGCATCACCTTCAAACATGTCATGGATAATCGGAGTGCTACCTATTTCAATTTCTGCGTCTACCCGAAATTTGATTGATCCTTCCACTTTTGAAACAACTTCTCAAAAACTTTTAAGGGCTCTTTTATTTTTTCCTCTAGTTCCAAAACACAAACACTGGTGGGTTCTACACGATAGATTTTATTGGTCTGAATGTGAAAACCACGAAGCTCCTGAGTAATCTCTTTCGTTTTCGTTATTTGAAGATCATTGAAAGAAATGAGTCTGATTTTCTTGAGCTGTTTATCAAACTTCAACCCTGGTTCATTGGTCAGCTCCATAACCGCTTTTATTTCGTTGCCTGTCAGATCTAGTTTAGGTGAAAAATGCTGTCCACACATACACCCATACCCTGAATGCTCCACCTTCAACCAGGAAATTAAATTCTCATTCTTTTTCCCCTCCTCACTCTCATTCTGTTTCTCATTCTGAAGCAGATTCTCATTCTCAACAAGAACGCAATTGGTTTCACGCAACAGCTTATCAGATGTCAGGCAGCTAATAAAATCATCAAACGTATTGACTCCAGGCAAGAAATAGAGCGTAACCTGATCAACTAATCCAAAAAAAAAGTCGTATTGCCGGGATGTATTTTGCTTACTCACCAGTGTTCTCTCAATTTACTCAGACAATAATACATCAGAGATGTTCTCGTCGAATAGGGAATTTCTTCCGTTGCTTTGGAAACGATCTTTTCCGTGAAATGGAACAAAAAACGTTTCTTAGATTCGGGCCAGAGCTTACGCAACGCATTCATTCTCTTGGTCAAGGCCTCTGAATTTGCCTTTGTAAGGGTAAGAATCCTGTCGTATTCTTCGGGCGGGATGCACTGCACCGCATCCAGGTATACCTCCTTTAATTTACTTTGCTCCAATTGATTACCTATCAATGTAATGCAGAAAGACAAAACAGCAAATTCCTCATCATATTCATCCAGTAACATAAGCAAGAAGTTTAACGGTTGAGTAGTTCGTGTGCATTTGGAAAAAGTTCCTTGAACGTTTTTTCAGTGATTGAAAAAAGAAAGTCTTCTTTGGTAATATCGAACCAAGAATACGTGTCTCCGTGACTGTAGGATGATTTAGCAGCGTGAATATCAATCCCGCTATTGTTCGTTGCGTGATTGTCTTCGTTCTTCAGAGAATCCTCAATCTTCTTAACGGCATCCAGCGACACAATCGCTCCTCCGTTGATGCCTTCCCGGGTGAGAATGAAAAACGGTTCCCCGTAAATAATTTTGTGTTTTAATTCGTGACAGTATGTAGCCATTTTGCTCTTTTAGAGTGAAAACACCAAAAAAAAGAGCGCATAACAATTTACTGAAAATTTAAAGCTATTCTATTCCACGATCGCTAGAGAATAAGCTTTACTTTCAGAATAGTCGGAAGATTTCTTACATGAATATTTTTCCTTAGTCCAGAAATTGACTTTGAAAGCGTTAAATTTACCTCCTTGGCTCGAGCTCCAATACCACCCCTCCGGCATTCCAAAAATTTCCCTCCCGATGGGAAGAAGAGCTTCGAGCTCCTCTATTGTTGGACGTCGATACGCACTCATTCCGGCAAATTGAATATTGGTGAGCAATTCATTCATTGTGTCGACAGCACCATAATTCATCTCTCCAAATGGCAAAACCATAAACTGCAATCCGTCATGGGATTGAATATTACAACTCACATCTTGGAAAACCTCATCACAGACGAGTCGTAGAAAAGCCTTCTCCTCGTAGTGAAATTTTTGGTTACATTCCATAAATTCCCCTGTGGAGAGCTTCATTCTTTTTGCGGTAAAACTAGCGCTCGTGGCATTGTCGGTCCAAAGCTCACCTAAATAATCGCCCCAGTCGTGGGGGTGAGCTTGCTTTAGCTCTTCCCATTTCGGAAGCCTCCATCTTTTAGAACCTTTGTATCCGAACTTATTTGCCAACTCTGAAAATTCATTAAGCTCATAAAAAGTACCGCAACCAATAAACTGAGTATCAAACATGCTTGAATCTTAAATCATTAAATAATAGAATTATTTCAGAGTATCCTGAAGCGTTGTTTGCTTCGACCTGAGCTCTTCCTTGTAAGACTCAATGGTCAAATCGCGGGTAATAATTTCTTTATACCCTTCACGAAGTCCGGTCCAGTATTCTGCATAGGTTCCAAAAAACTCATCATCCGGACCGTGTATATCGCTGGCGATGATTCCCTGTTTTTTGCCATCTATAAAATTATCTGCATCCGTATGATTCAGTTGCGAAACCAAGTTGAGAAGCTGCGCCTTGTTTCTTTGGCCATCCAGACCTATAATTATCTTGTTTTCTACAGATTCCAGCTCTGTATTCTTTTGAATGCTTGATGATTCTGCAGCCGCGCCCTCCCCTGCAATGAAGTATTTGAAAATCAGCAAACAACCAACAACCACGGCAATTGTTATTAAAACTTTCTTAACCTGCATGGAAAGTCCCCAGCTGTCTCTTGCTTTGTCAATTTCAAACTCACTTGTTCGGACATTAATCGCTTCCCTATTTGGTGCGTCTACAGGACTCTCTTTGAATCCTGAATTTTTAGAGGACTCTGCGGATCTTTTTTTACGAAATAAGTTATTCATATCTCTATTTTTAAATAATTATGCTCTGCCTCGACAGTTACATGTTGTACTTGAGTGATTAAAATCGATATTGTCCGGATCTTCGCCCATCTCTTGTGCGGCTTTTCTGCAGATCAACCTCTTGGTTGGGTCGTTTGGTACCCAACCATAAAATTCTTTGGGAAATTCAACTCTCCCTGTAACTGATTTCATATTTCCACTGCTGGTTCGTATCCATAAAGAAACGTCATAAATAAACATATTACTTGCTTTTGATGAATTATTCAATTGTGTTTGACTCTGATTTTGCAATCGTTGTTCGTTTCTCGCTCTATCCTCCTCTGCTTGTAAAGACCTCATACTTTGCGCGTGCTGTTCTCTACTGAAACGAGCTTCATCCTCTTGTTGTTGAAGTGCTCTTCTCTGTTGTTCTTCCTGAAAACGTCTCTCGCTATCAAGCATCTCTTCATGAGCTCTTGCAGCTCTTTCGACACGAGCTACTTCCTCCTGAGCGGCATCTACTTCTGCCTGGTCATGCAACTCAATGGCTTTATGAAATCTTCCTTCTGCCTCCTCAATGATAGATTCAATATCTTCATAAGAATCCTCACTCAAGGCGTTGAATTTCGGCTTTAATATGGATCTGGCGGTACTAAAATCATCGTTTTCCAGTGCGTGGAGTACCTTCCCTTTTACTTCATTGTACAAATTAAACTCCTGATAGCTGTCTTCCACTCGCTGACACAAGCCATTGTAGCTGTTAGGCTTAATCATTCCCGAACGCTTGTCCAAAAAAAGTTTTGCCTCACGGTGTCTTCCACTTCCGCACAACTTCCTTGTCTGAGAACGGAACGTTTGAACAATCATTGGTTCGGTAACATTTTCATAGGTATAGTCAATGAACGAACCATCGAATTGCGTCGGCAAAGAATTTAAGTAAGCGGTGGATTGGTTATAAAAATTCGAGGGTGAATCAACTTCTGATAATAATTCAAGATCCTCTTCATCATTAAAATAATAAATCCACTGAGCATATTGATTGTACGAGCTTTGAAATTCGTTGACGATGCAAAAAGTAGCGCCATCTCTTGAAAAAATCTTCCAGGCTCTATGGTCATTTTTTTGCAGAGCCGGAATTTCATCCACAATACTTTCAAAAAATGCAACCACATCAACCACTTCATAATCGCGTCTGATTAAATCTTTTCTAAGCTCTGATATGTATGGATAATCTGAAAAGCCAGCAACAAACTCTTCATAATCTACATTGGTAGCCAAATAACCACTTTGATACAATTCATCATAAATCGCCTGCAAATCCATCTCTATTCGTTAATAATTTTGTTCTTGTAGAATTTGCGCTTTTCGTTCCAGTATTCATCGTAATACTTTGGGTCTGAATACCAGTTCTCTTCGGTTCCGGCATAAATCTCATGGTATGGGTGAACCAATTGATTGGTTAGTCCTAAAGCTTTATCTCGGTTGCCATTTTTCAATTCTATATTGATTTGGTCTTCGATGCTTTCAAGCTTCAGGTTCAATTGTTTTGATTTCTTTTCAATCTCTTCAGTTTCATTGCTGGATTGAACTAGCCAAAAGATACCTAATATTACAATTGGAACCCAGATGAACCAATATTTTTTCACTCCATTTATAAACTCCCTATCTGAGATATCATCTTCTGACATAATACGATTTTTAAATTTTACTGTTTTTTATCTAATCTTTTCTCCAAACGATCCATCTTCTCATTCAATGTTTTTACCAGCTCCTTTAATTCAGACTCGTTTTGATTTTCGTTTTCATCCTTTTTCTTCTCTTGAGCAAGCTTGTCTTGAATCTGCGTTGTCATGACAGCCAAAAAAACGTTCAGCGTGATCATGGAGCTAAATATAAAGAAAGTTATGCAATAGATATCAGTTACAATCCCAGGAACTTCAGAAACAGACAAATCTGAGTGCAATGAGCCCCAACCATTTGTGAGTGCCCTAAACAATCCAAAATAAGCATTGTAAAGGTTGGAAAAATCAATGCTATTAAAATTTCGGAAGTCGTACAGGTTGCAACCAATAATAGCATAAACAAAATGAATAAGTGCGAGCAAAACGGCAAAAATCATGACCGTAGGAATCACAGACATTATTTTCCGTTCAGTTTGCTTAAGTGATTTGTGAATCTCGAAAATCCTTATGATACGAAAAACCCTGACAACTCTGAACAATGTAACTATTTCCGGATGCTTAAACAGATTGATAAAAAATATTGCAGCTACCGATGATACGGTAATCGCAAGATCAAATATCAGCCAGAAAAACTGCTCAAGACAGACCTTGGAGACGGAATCAATTGTTCGCTCATCTTCCTCATTTTTGAACTCATTTGGCATGGCATCATACCTTTCCAAAATTCCCTCATCGGAAAATTCCCCCTTCAAGAACAGATAGCGAATCGAAGAAATTACATCCGAAATTTTAAACGGAAAAAACCACAATCTATAGATCATCTCGATGACAAAAAACAGAAGTACAAATACATCCAGATAGAATAGCGTGTGCAATAATTCACTCCGGCCGTGATAAATGGATTCGATTGTCAACAATAAGACACTGAATAGAATAACAACCGAAGAGTATTTTTCGATCTTGAGATAATGATTTGGCAGTAAAATTCTGTTTACAAAATTTTTAAGCATCGGCGGTAATTATTAATCCACTCTTTTATAGAGGCTTCTTTTAAATGTGTGCATATCTCCGCCCAAGGCAACAGGTTCGGTTACTTGAACATACCCCGGCCAGGGGGTGGGTGTTTCATGCTCATCATCCCAGTGCTGTGAAAATAAATATTTAGGTAAACAATCATGGTTTAGAGCAAACTGATAAAGAAATGAATCTCCGTATGATCCGGGCTCAGAATTTACATCATACTTATATTGCTGCCATTGTCCTCCGAACCCATGATCTTGAATGAGGATCACATCAGGAATTATTCCATGATGAAAAAGCACCTCATAAGTACCTATTGCATCCGTACCAAAATAATAAAGCTTGAACTCTTTTCGTGATCTTGGGGAAATGCAGTCGTATACGTAAGCATACGCATTTTCCGGCTGACCAAAATCACGTGATTGAGGATGATCGTACCAGAAATCATCCCATGTTTGAACACCAAAGTCCTGAGGTTGCAATTCTCTCCAGTTGCGAATACGCATGTTTGGCATACATCGGGAAACCCTCGGGAAATCGAATCGTTGATCGATATAATCCATAAAAATAAAACAGTCTATCGAAGATTCCTCCACAAACGTTTCAATCATCCCAAAATCCTCATAAGATCCGGGATAAAACATGGTCTTTCCCAAATCCGAGTTTCGTTCAAGATACTCAACTAAATTGTCCATAAAAAACTTTTTATAAATATAGATTTTATAGTTTTACATGCCATAAACTGTCTACAAATGAAATTAAACATTTTATATCTGCATGGATTAAACGGTTCTCTCAGCGATGAAAAGAGGTCTGTTCTTGAAAATTATTTTTCGGTTCACTCACCACAAATTGATTATCAAGTTGACAACATCACGGAGTTAGCATCTGAGCTTACTAGTACTCCTAAATTTGATGCAATCATCGGAAATAGCATGGGTGGCTACGTTGGTTATCATCTTGCCCGTCAAATGGCACTCCCATGTTTACTTTTTAATCCAGCAATTGCAGAACGCAGTGTAGAACCAAATTTCATTCCTGAAGAAGTTTATGGGAATCACCCTAATCCAATGCATATCGTTATAGGAAAAAATGATGAAGTTGTTTCTCCTTACAGTTCTTTAGAGGCCGTCATGGACGATGATCAGAATGATCTAGTGATGATTACATTGCATCGAAATCTAGAACACCGGATTGATATTGAAACCTTTGAGGCAGAGGTGGAGCGCTTTGCCAAATCACTATGAGAGATCAACACATTAAAATAGCGTTCAGTCCGGGAGTAGAATGTAGAAACCTGATTATTGAATTAATTGAATCTGCCACACAAAGTCTGGATATTTGTGTCTTTACGATCAGTGATGACCAGATTAGCCGAGCGATACTCAGAGCGATGAACAAAGGCACTCAAATTCGAATAATTACTGACAATGACAAGGCAGCTGATCAGGGTTCAGACATTCAGACTTTATACGACGAAGGAATAGAAGTAAAAACAGACCAATCAGAATTTCACATGCATCATAAATTTCTGATTGCAGATGGTGAAACTGTTCTTACAGGATCCTACAACTGGACCAGAAATGCGGCCGAATATAATGAGGAAAACATTATCTGTATCACAAGCACAGAGGTTGCAGTACGATTTCAAAAGGAGTTCGACGTGCTCTGGGAGAAGTCCGTTGATCTAATGTCCTACGAATAAAAAATGCCTCCTGTCGGAGGCATAATAGAGCGCTGGTATTACTTTGAACGCAATATGAATATTGCCACATTCAATTCTAATTCATGCTGTCTGCATCGCCATGCAAAAAGCAAAGCAACTTAACTAGCGATTAAACAAGATTGGCGACTCGCCAACCAAAATGCTAAAACCTTCAGGCTCCATGACAAATGTAGCGAAAATCGAGTTAGCTTCACTCTTCCTCTTTCAGACGAATGACTCTTCCCTTCAAATGATCGGTATTTTCAATTTCTCCATACACACACCAAAGAATCGGAATTCTGCATTTTGGAGGCTTTCCTGCATACCCATCTGTAAAATAGATAAGTCCATTGTATTGAGAATGTTTATTGGCCCATTTGATAACAGGTCCAAAATCAGTGCCCCCCCCGCCCTTGAACTGAGTTTTCAGTGTTGAAGCCCGAAATTGATATTCATTTTGAATTTCGGCATCGCATTCAAGAACCATAATGTCTGTACCCGTTCTATGAATAGAAACAATTTCACTCCAAAAGGCAGATAGAAGTTGTAGGTCGATGGATCCGGAAGTATCAATTGCAACAACGATTTTTCGCATACGTTTTATTCGTGTTCCGGCATTACCCGAAAAACGTTTACTTTCCTTTCTTCTGGTGGTCCGCAGTACAGTCCGCCCACAAGAGGCATGAAAAATCTTGAGAACCTGCTGCCATGAAACGGAAGGAGGTTTCAAAAGGGCATCCACGGATCTTCGAATGGCATCAGGAAGCGACCCATATTTTGAGGACTTTTTCATCGCATCCGCTAGAATTCTTCCCAGAATGCGTTCTTCTTGCTGATCTTCCTGACCACCCCAAAGCTCATGACTGCCGACATTCCCCGCACTTTTTTCCAGTCCATCCAGCGCACTTTTACTCTGCGGAAAATTGGTCGAAGCATCTTTGTCTCTTAGTTTCAAGAGCTCCTTCAGATAATACTCCATTGTTTCAAAACGCCTGAGCTTCAAATCTGGGAATGTGCTGATCAAAATCGCTCCTTCTGGAAGCGGCCACGGATCCACATACTGATTTACTACCAGATCGGCTGAAAGATTTTCGAGCATCGGATCTTTTTTATGCCCTCGGAACAAATGCTTCAGGACAAGATGCAATACTTCATGTTTTAACACTCCTATTCGCTGTTCCTCATTCAGCACATTCATTAAAAAATCTGGATTGACATGCAATTGAAACGTTCCCTCTTTGCACGACACCGCCATTGTGGGAATATGGTCTCCTAAAACTCGTGTGACATTGCTCAGAATATGCGCATAAAAAGGTTCTTTCCGCATTAGACGAAGCACCGAAAATGCAAGACTAGATTCTGCTTCCTGCACTGTCGCCCTAAGTTAGTTTCACAAATTGAGATACGATTTCCGAATCCATGACGGCTGATTTCATAATTTTAGAGGAAGGCGACAGCTCTTTAAATGCTGAGGTCAGCTCTGCGTGAAAAGCGAACCGGAGATCTACAGGAATGAATTCCGACTTAAGAATGTATTTCAGAACAAGCTCTGCATGAGGGCTGGGTTGATACTCAGATTTAAGTTTCATGACAATGCGACTCATGAGCGTATTCACCAAATCTAACCTCACTCCTTTTTCGGAGTGCAGAAGTACCTTCAATTGTTCATGAATAGTATGTGTGTCCGTTTGATCCAGAAATTCTTCGGGTGAAGGAAGCTTATGTAAGCTGTCCTCCAAAAAATTCATAAAGCTATCCGCTGTTTCTTTATCCAAACATCCGTTTGCAAGAATCTCCACAAGCTTTTTCTCCTGAATGAGATCTGGAATTCGTTTAATCTGAGAAAAGAATTGAACCAATGTTCTGGGAGTCGTTCGGCGCATGGTCACCATTTCCGGATAGGTCAGAACAAAATTCACACCCCGTTCATCTACACCAGCTTTTAATGCCCATTCAGCCCATGCTTTTTCTTCAAAGGTCAGGGTAACATGGATCATTCGTGTGAGCATCGCTTCATCCATTGGAGTTACAGAGTAGTCTCCTGAATCTGGATTGGCGGTCACTACAATCTGCCAGCGTGGCGGCAAGGCCCATGAGAACATTTCAAAGTTTTGCAACAACTGCATGGTTCCTCTTAAAATGCGATCATCTGCGCGATTAATGTCGTCCAAAAGCAATATCCCGGGACCTTCATCTGTTGGCACCCAATCCGGAGGCAAATACACCGTTCGTTCGTCACCTAACACATTTGGATCTGGATCTACCTTGAATGGCAACCCATGTAAATCTCCCATCTCCTCAAACTGGGCTGGCGCGCAATAAGCGATTTTCCAACCGCGGCTCCGAGCCACTTCCATGGCAATCTCGGTTTTACCCAGTCCATGAGTTCCCCAAATACAAATTGGTGTCGGACGTTTGCCCGTATCCGACTCATACCCAATATTCGCCTCCAGCACAGTTCCGAGAAGCTCAAAAAGCCTGTGACCATTCACTCTTGCTCCATAACACCCATTTAAAGCACTCATAAATCCAATTTTAAATGTTCAAATTCCAATAATTGTTTCTTTTCATTATTGTCAAAATTATTTCCCCTTAGTGCCACTTTAGCATCCGGAATTTCCCATTGTTGAATCACTGGGGAAACATTGGATAAAAAATTATCCTCTAAATCGATATAGAACAATTTTTTCAGACTTTTAAGCGATTGCGGTAAGGTGGTCAATTTATTTCTTCTGACATCTATCCGTTCCAAATGCTCCAATTCAATAATGTTTGAAGGTAAGTTTTCAAGCTGATTATGAGAACAGAGAAACTCTTTTAAATTTTTCAACGGACTCAGATCTTCAGGAATTGAAGTTAGTTGATTGTAGCTCAAATCTATGTAGATCAGCGATAATTCTGAACAATTTTTTAAGGATGGGAAAGAGGCCATTTGATTTGATCTTAGATCCAGTCGTTCCAAAGTGGCAGGAAACTCGTGAAAGTTCAGTTCGGAGAATATACAATTCGAAAGGTTTATTTTCCTCAAAGAGTTCAGTTGCTCAAAGCCTTTTAATTTTGAAATATAACAGGCTGACAGATCAATTGATTCCAATTTTATGGGCAATTCGGCAACATCAAAAACTTCTGATGTGACGTTGGAAGTAATGCTCTGACTAAGGTTTAAATGTCGGAGATTTTTATAAATCAAATCAAATTTCGGAACTACTTCTGTATTGGCATCTATCAGTTCATAGCTCACAAGTGAGGTCATGCGGGAAAGATCCGTTGGTAAAATTGCTCCTCGAACAGCAACGAATCTAAGCTCCTCAATCTTTTTAGAGGAAAGGAAGAACTCCGGAAATTGATAGTTGGATTCAAACCTAAAGAAAGCACACGACCGAATGAAATCAGCAATATATCTAAAATCTTTATCGAAGACCGGCGCAAGAGCAGCTTCCGACTCGATTATAAGATGCTTAATATTCAGCGATTCGACAATTTGAGAAACGACTCCTTCAGGAACATCATAAAACTCATTCCCGAGTACCAACGTTTTTTCCTTGGGATAATTCCTAATTGGCGAATGAACCTGCCCATTTCTGATGGCAGCAGGGAAACTTCCCTCTGCTCCGAATGCGATAAGGAGCAATTGCATAAGGCTCCCGGATTTGCGTTCATAGCCCTCAGAGAACGGATTCATTTTATTCCATAGCTCGTCTACTGTCTCAGGGGAGAAAACTTGAAGAAACAAAATGTTTTGTTCCAGATTCTGTTTGTCCGAAATGAGATTGTATAATTTACCTGCGTTAAATTCCTCTTGCATCTTTTTAAAATTAAAAAGGAAGCTCCAAATTACCTTCCATCGTTGGAACATCAATGATCCTACCCTGCGCTCTAAGCGACTTTACCATTTCATTGATTTCTTCATGATTGCCATAGTAGCCCGGCCTAAAATCAAAAAGTTCTAAATTCTCTAATCCAAGCACAAGCTCATTAAACTGATCACTGAAATCATAAAAAACAGCACGGGCATAAATCCGCTTAACATTCGGCAAACTCTCTATTATCTGAGAAGTACTCATACTATTCCAGATCCATTTAACACCATCGGCATGAAGCTCCTCAAGCTTTTCCAGTCGAGGTAGATCACATTGCAATTGAGACATGGACAACCTCAAAATTTTAAGAGCTTTAAGCTCTGTAAGTACAGTAAGGTCAGTAAGATCCTTTTTGTACGAAAGATCTAGAAATACACAATCCTCCGGATTTTTAAGTGCCTCCTCCAAAGAACAATAATATCCATTCGTGTTAAAGAGACCCTTTTTCAATCCTTCTTTTAGAAGAAATCTGCGGATAGGCTGACGCATGCCGTAACGCTTGCCCGATTCATAAGTAATTGATTCTTTTTCGATGGATGCATAAGTAGAATGATCTTCCTCGCGGTTTTGCTCTCCTGCAAAGACCAGGAATGGATTGTCAATTGCCTGAACATTGGAGCCTAAAAGGTTGATGGCATAATAATACTCGGAAGGCGAAAATTTTGCACTTAGGATACTAAAAATTTGTTGTAAAAGTCCATTAGGATGCAATCTGTTCTTGAAGGTGTCCTTCGTAAGGAATACCAGAACTCTCAGGGAAATTTGCATGGCTTTAATTACAAAATCAGAATCGCCTTTTAATCCTTTATGAGCATAAAGGAAAGCAAAGGAATTGAATCGAATGGCGGCAAGCATTAACTCCGCATCCTTTTTATATTTAGAAGGCAAATACTTTGGATTTAGCTCGCCTGAATTCAGCCCAGTCAATAGCTCTTCTCGACTCAAGGAGCGGTAATCGACTCCACTGAACCTTACCCCATCCTTGACTGAGTATGGGAAACCAAATTTTTCCAGGTTTCTTGAGTTTAGTCGAGAAAAGTCGGGGTCCTTGAACGCCGGAAAAATTGCGAATTCAAAATTGTTATTGAAAGATTTATGTGGAACATTATTGTTCGGTTCACCTCCTTCAAAATAACCCATGTTTTGCGAATAGAAATCAAGCCAATGAACTGCAGATTCATGTTCAGAATCCTGCTCTAATACATCACTTATCAAGGAGCTCCAGCGACCATTTCTAAATATACTTTCTGGAGGAAAATTCAGCTTGTGAACATCAAATCGACGGCTGTAACCCAGCAAAGGAAATTCAAAGGTCTTACGAGAAACAGTGAAAGAATACTTCTCCCTCGTAAAATAAAAAAGAAACTCCTTTTCAAACATGACATGGGCAGCACGCGGAAAATTCACATTGATTCTTCCTATTTGAAATTCTTTAGCGGATTTTCCTGCAACAACAATCACAATCTCGCTGACGTGATTTTGATTCGCAGGCAATAGGGTTAACATATGCTTTTTTGCAACTCTTTTATTCCACCTGTTAAGGGGCTGGTAAGTTACTATAAAAGGATACTCTTGAGGAACAGGCTGATAGGAATCTGCGAGGATTTTCATCAAAATTCCCGGTCGGTGAAATTCAGTTGAAGTAGATGGCAGCTGAAGGGAATCCACACCCGGATGCAAGATGTGATACAAATCTGGTTTTATGCCGAAGTCGCCATTAAAGACAATATTTGGAAACCACGAAAGATCCAAAATCAAATGTCTGATTCTGTTTGAATTCAATTGATCCGGATTCAACACCAATGGTTTGTGTAACCAATTGTATTCTTCAAGAGAAGTTGAATAAACAGTTTGCAAATAAGCTTCAAGCTCCTCCATGTAAGGCTGAATGTTCCCACTGGCCATTTTTAGCCTATCCAAGGTTTGTTGAAGTCCTTGATCAAGGCACAAAAAAGTGATCAATACGGTCAACGGTGCAATCTGATTTATAAGCCCAAAGAGCCCTTCGTTGGAGATAGCACCGCTCCCCAAAAGAACCTTCACTTTCAAAAACTTTATCTTCTCCCCGTTTTGAATCAATGCTTGTAATTCTTCATCAGAGGTAACTTCCACACAATCAGAATAGCCGAACCCCAATGCATAGAGCTCCGAAATATCCGTAAGTTGAGGTTCGTCATGTGGGTTTTTGATGGTAAGCTCATGCAATGAGGAAAAAAGTTTATCCCAAGGTAATTTTGCTCCCTCCAATGCGTCCATGTCATCTATAAGCAGATGTCGCAGCCCCTTTGGAAGAGAGCTGAAGTCGAAGTGTTTTAATTTATTTCCCGAAAGATCAATACGCTTAACAGGTGGACAAGCAGTTAAATCAAATTGATCTAATTTATTCCTCGCCAACAAGAGAGATGAAGAATTCCAATTTTTTAAATATGTGGTTGGAACGCTCGAAATATGCTTTCCAGAAAGATCTGACGAAAAACGAGTAGAAGAAACAGATTGCCAAAATTTATCAGAAATATGGTGCGCCTCCCATTCAATAGATTGAGTACGAACCAGGCGAATCGAACATGCCAATTGCGTTGATTCAACCCATGGCCTGTCCTTGATAGGAACATTTGTTGCTAAATTCTTATGGAACCGCTGGTCAAGAAAATAGTACACGGCATTCACAGGTTTGATTCCGGTCGTTTTGGACATCCACTCTCCTCCAAACAAATCGAGCCTATTTTTAGTCGACCAATGTCTTGATTTCACATAGAAGACACCTCGACCTACTTTTGCCCTGACCGAGGACTTTGGATCTTTGACATGAACCATATCCGCAGTCCAATACGCACCCATTTTGTTGTAAAAACACAATCCATGGTTCTCAGCAATTCCGTTATATTGAGGATCTGAAGGAACCCTCAGTCCAAGCAAGGCTCGGTCCTCATAAAACGTCTCCCGGATATAATCCGCAAAATCTTCTGAAGTAGGAAGTCTCCATTTGATGAGCCTTGAAACGACTCTCAGCATCATTTCCTCAGTGTATAATTTTTTCTCAACTCCACGCCTGGTAAAAACCAAACCCGGCTCCTCCTTATTCCCTCCTACTCTGCCGGCATACATTTCACGTTCGAACAAATTGTACAAATCTCTAGCGTAAAACAGATCATTCTTGCGCCATTCGAGTCCGCACACCATTAATGGCTCTGGACCTTTAAGCTCTTTTGCTTTGTTTTCGAGAAACTGTATATAGCTTGCTGCATCAGCTAAAGTCTTACCCGAACGAACCATCCGAGAAATTATTTGAAGCTCACCGGAATAGCGCCTAAATTCATTATCTGCGGACTGGACTTGTAAAACCCAGGAGACCTTCCCACTTAGCTCACGTAAATATTTCTTAGTTGACGATGAATGCTTCGACACATGGCTTTCACCAAATTTCTTCAGATAGTAAATCTCTTGTCTTAACGATCTCTTGAGAAGCCTTCCGGCTGAACGTTTCTCGTTCAACACAATTCCCGTTACTACCTGCCGTTTATTTCTTCTTAAGATCTTTGTTTTTGACTTTTTAAGTCTCAGCTTCAAGGGCTTAAGCAATTTGTTCATCTGGTGTAACAAAGCTCCGGGAGCGAGGTCTTTTTGATTCCCGGATACCGTGAGATCATCTGAATAACGGGAATAATTTAATTTATGTCTGATACAATAGTTAAGAAACTTTCGGTCAAACTTTGCAAGATAGAAATTCGCCAATATGCCACTGGTCGGTGAACCTTGTGGCAATCCTCCATTGAGGCTCGATACAGTTACAATTTTTTTAGCAAGTGAGAGTCTGACCTTTGCCTTTTCAATATCAGACCAATTTTCATCTAAAATTCCTATCAGCGAGAGGTACCCAGATTTGATATAGAGAAAATCCATGAACATACTGCTCATTTCGGATACATCAATGGAATCAAAAAAGTTCTCAATGTCGGCCTTAAGCAGCGCCTCATTTCCAATGTGGAAATTCGCATTGGTTACCACGTTTTTCCCTTTTCTATATGCAGTAGCACAAGAAGACGGAAGATATTTTTTACGTATTCTGTCTTTTTGTCTGTATCCCCGCGGGACCTGTTCCAGTATTGAATTGAAAAATTCCAACAGTTGATGCTGAATCTCCTTCAAGACGGGTTTAGGTTCAAACAATACCCGACTAGAGCCATCAGATTTTGGTATGACATGCTTGTTGTAATATGATTCATCAAAGTGCTCAGGAAGAGTAAGATCATGTATAAGTCTCAGTGCATTGAACGTATATTCAATTTTGTCACTTTTGAGAAAATCTGCAGTAAATGATCGGTGTGTTAATTCGGAGTTATTCATGTTATACTCTCAAAAGAATTCATTCTGCAAAATGCTACATCAAGTAAAAAAGAGTCGTCGACATATCCTACAAAAGGTCTGTCGTCATCAATCAGATCGTCCTTTGCGAAAATATAACTAAGAATCCAGTCAACAAAATGCGCATTAAATTCAGATCTGTAAGAGAAGAGTTTCCGTGCCCGTTCTAACACCTCCAGTTCAAGGTCGTGAACAGAGTCCCTGTCTTGAGCCAGGGCCTTTTCAAGCTGATCCAAACTAAGCCTTTCAGAAAGTACGGATTCACAATGTGAAATCAACTCGTATTCTGTTGCCAAATATTTCCCTGTTAAGATCCTCCAATTATCCTCATTTTCTCCTAGATCAAAAAACACATTCAAAGCTCCGTTGTCAAAGTTTTTCAAAAAATCAAACTTTACAAAAAGAGAGGCAATCCATTCTGACAGGTCCAGCTGAAGAAAGCTTTCAAGCAATTTCAGTTTGTTTTCCTGCGATAGCGAGGTCTCGGAGTTCTCATCCATACGAAGAAAAAGAGCAACATGCGCCGCATACGAATAAGCGCCTTCACATGCTTCTTTGAGCGCCTCACTCGATTCCATGTGTGCTCCACAAACATTGTTCAACAAGTTCGTCAGAGCATGTTCAAATTCTTTCAACTTCTCTGCTGAATTATCGTTGCTGCCAAGAAAAAGCTCTTCAGCAAGTAAGGCAACAGCTTCATTACGCAAAAAAAAGAAATAATGCATCACTGACCAGTAGATACCGGGATGGTGATTCAATTGCTGTAATTCATGAGCTCTGGAGTGATAAACTCTGCAAGACTCTTGAATTACAGAAATATCCAGTGCATGAACCAATTCGTGGAGAACACACCGATCTAACGTTTCCTCAAACAACTTTAAATCATCCTCCTTGAGGTTTTGCAATCTAAAGAAATCAAATTTAAACACAAAGCGACTCAACCCGGATTCTGCCGCATCGAACATGGACAAGGCTTTGGGATTGGTTTTTTCAAAGCTTTCATAATGAACAATAACTTCAAACTTTTTTGGGAGCAACGGAAAAAGAAGCTTTGAAAACCGTTCGAACCGCTCTTGAATACAATGGTCCAAAGCCGACGGAACAGAAGCTATTGATGAAGACGCATTATGGAAAAGTAGTTGCACTATTTTTTTCAGATGTTTTACTAATTTAGAACAAATTTATTTTGAAGTGTTATCCAAACAAAAACTTCGCGTACTGCTCGTGATGTTTAATGAATTTTAAAAAACCATGAAAAAAGAAAAATCTACCGGAGAACGAATTCTCTGGGTTGGCGACAAAGCCGCTGAAACCTTCAAAAAAACCAATCGTTCGGTTCTCGATCAGTTTAACAACAATATTCTATTATATGACAAACGCACGGGAGATGACCTTCGTGAAAATGTAACTTATTTGAAAGACTTAATAGATAAAAAAGATTTGGAGTATAAACCGGAAGAACTTCGCGCCGCACTTACTGAGCTACTGGAAAACCATAAAATAATGGATGCAGATCTACTCATTGGAAGCTCGTTCGAATTACTATTTCAGCAACTCTTGAATATTTACAAACAAGGAGATAAGAAATCCCAGAGTACCTCTAAGTCAAAAGCTTCAGAGACACTCTTCTCTTATTCAATGTATAAGAATAGTGAGCTTCCTTCACTCGGTAAAAAGAATCTGAAGAATGTATTGTTCCTGCATCAGGATATTCCCTTTACAGATATGAAAGAAGAATCAAATGAAACCATGAAAAGTGCCGGTAAACATTTTTACAACGTGTACGCAACGCAAAATTCGGATACCGACTTAAATGAATTTTTATTCAACTATTCAGAAAAAGATAATTCCCTAACAAAAGACATAAAAACCCTATAAGCACATTCACTACATGGACAGAAGACTGTTATTCGAAGAAATACTCCGCAGACACGAAAGTGATATCCGCAGGACCATCCGTTCGAAATTCCCGAACAAAATGGACGCAGATGATATCTTTCAGGAGCTTGCCATACACATTCTTAATAAGCTTGAGGAAGAATCAGATGAAGAGCTTGAACGTTGGGATGTTAAAGGATGGCTTATTCGAATCACAGGTAATTTTTGTCTGACTGAGCTACGCAAAAAAAACACTAAAAAAGGTCGCGCAATGAACCCCCTGCCAGATGAAGATGCTTTTGATAGAGGACAATTTCACAAAGGAGGCGGATATGATCCGGAACAAGATCCATCGCGAAGCAGTCTCGGTGTCGATATTGCTGAATTGCTTTCTAATCTTAATGAGCGCGACAGAATGATTGTGATCTTGAAGCACTTTGAAGGTCGTTCTGTTGAGGAAATTGACCAAATCATGGACATAACGAATAGCGCTCAATATTACAAGCGTGCCATCGAAAGACTTCAGCGAACTATTGGTGTAGAACGTTACAGAGAAGCTTTCGATGACTTTTTCCCTCTGGAATGAGCTAAATATTTTGAAATCAACCGTGCTAAGTCACGGTTTTTTTTTGCTCAAATGTTATGCGGGGAGTTAGACAGCGTTAATAGCTCGTAATCGTTCAAAATTTATCAAATGTCCAACACCCCCACCAGAAGAACTACAAAAACAAAAAGCTTGTCCGTCATGGACGCAATCTCCAGTATTTACAAAAAATCCAAACAATCTGGTTTAAAACCTTCTATTCTCCGATCGCTGAAACCTGAGCTAAAGATAGTTTCTGAATATATCTCGGGAACCGAGGAAGAAGGCTTTCTTTTTGCCAACATCGCGACCATGAACTTGTTCGGAGAACACATAGATATGCTCGATATTTTTCGCTACTTCGACATTACTCCCTTTGAGATCACACCTTACTTAAAACCTCTCAATAAGCTTGTTGAAAGAGGTGTATTTACCAAAAGAAGACAACGAAGACGTTCTTCAGAAGAAGCAATGAGGAAATACTATTACTCTGTTCATGGTGATATTTTAGATGCGCTGCTTAACAGCCAACCTTTCCCTGCCAGAGAAAATGGTGTGATGGCCGATCAAATCGAGGTGCTGGGCAAGTTATATGACCTCTCCAATGAGTGCATTCAAGATTCACTGGATCCGGATGAAATGTTTACCGAGATGGAAGAGCTCTTAAAAAATAACAGACACTTCCCTCTAATATCAGCTATTCGCGATATGGAAATTCGTGAAACAGACCGTGCAATTTACATTTATGTAGTTTGGAAAAGCATGAACGGAAGCATACTTATTGATATTGATGATCCGATCAACTCTTTCTTAAAGGTGCCTTCTATGAAGATCAAATACCTTCAGGAAATCTATAACGGAGAGAATAAGCTGATCAAGCATAACCTGGTGGAATACAATCAAGGCAGATTCTTCAACGACATTGAGTTGAGTGTTACGGACAAGACAAGAGATTTGTTAGAAAGTCATGGAATCACCTTGCTCAAACCAAAAAACAAGAGCAATACGATCAAACCGGAAAACATCACATCAAAACAGTTGTTCTACGAAAAAGAAGAGAACGAGCAAATCGATAAGGTGCTGAGTATGATGGAACCTTCCAAGTACACCGACCTCATGTCTCGACTAGAGAGCAAAGGATTGCCTCAAAACCTAAATATTCTCCTCTTTGGCGCACCAGGAACAGGAAAAACGGAGACAGTTCTTCAGCTGGCAAAACTATCCGGCCGGGAGATCATCAAGGTAGATATCAGTCAGTCAAAATCCATGTGGTTTGGTGAAAGCGAGAAGCTTGTGAAAAAGATTTTCAAAGATTACGAAAGTATCTCAAAGAACTGTAAGCTCGCTCCAATCTTACTCTTTAATGAGGCAGATGCAATCCTGGCTACACGAAAAAACAACACTTCAAGCAGTGTAGCACAAACCGAAAATGCTATACAGAACATACTTCTCGAGGAGCTTGAGAATTTCAAGGGGATTTTCATTGCTACGACGAATCTCGCGGAGAATCTTGACAAGGCATTCGACCGAAGATTTCTCTTCAAAGTGCGTTTCAATAAACCAAGTGTCGCTTCAAGAGCTGCAATCTGGCGAACAAAGATTCCATCCTTGAAAAAAGCTGAAGCGACTAAAGTGGCTGAAAGATTCGAACTTACAGGAGGTCAGATTGATAATGTAGTCAGAAAAGCTGAAATCGAATTCGTATTAAATGGGAAGAAAATCACGGTTGAAAAGATCATTGAATTCTGCCTTCAAGAAAGCGTACTTCAGTCAAAATCAGTTCGGATAGGATTCGGTCAGGCAAGCTGACCGGATTCTATTTATTCGTCCTCGCCGTCGTAATCGTAACCAATTGGTCTTCTTTCATTTTCGTTTGACTTCAACGCATCACTATTAAATTCTGCAACATCTTCCAAAGTGATAAGTTCTTTAGAAATGTTTTTTCGTTCTTCAGCCGGAATATCTGCCAATCTCAACTTTTGATTCTTGAGAGCCTCCAAAACAATTTTCCTTGACTCACGTGCATTTCCAAAATCACCCTTTTGCGATTTAATTCTTTGTTCAAGGTATTCACGGATGTGCTTTTCGGCGTCCTCTGAAAGTGTCTTACCCTTCGCTTTGAACATGTTTTTTAATATCGAAATCAGTGCGGTCAAATCGTAATCTTCAAATTGGAATTTTTTATCGAAACGAGATCTCAACCCGGGATTAGATGAAAGAAATGTCTCCATCGGTTTGTCATACCCCGCTACGATCACCATAAACTCACCTTTGTAATCTTCCATGAATTTTAGAATCGTGTCAATCGCTTCCTTACCAAAGTCATTTTCACCTTTTCCTGCCAACCCATATGCCTCGTCGATAAAAAGAACTCCTCCTATCGCTGCCTCAATTTTCGACTTTGTAAGTTGAGCCGTTTGACCGATATACCCGGCAACCAACCCACTTCTATCGACTTCCACAAGCTGCCCGGTACTCAACACACCCATAGCCTTGTAGATTTGAGCGAGCAAACGTGCAACGGTCGTTTTTCCCGTTCCGGGATTTCCGGTGAACACATAATGCAGCGTAATAGCTTTGTGATCAAATTCTCCTTCTTCCAACTCATATTTGGCCACTTTGACGAGCTCATTAACTTCATTTTTGATCTCTGCCAATCCTTCAAGAGCGTTCAACTCGGAAAGTGTAACTTGCAAATCTTCGGGATTATATTGATGAACCTTTGTTGCCTCATTTGCAATTACAGACTCCAAATCGGCAAGCTCACGTTCAAACTCCTCCTCCTTTCTCTTTGCTTCCTCTGCCTCTTTCTGCTTTTTTCGTTTATCCCATAAAATGGCTACGATCACTAATAGAATCAAGGCGAGAAAAACACCCCCAAAAACTTGTAATAAAAACGCAAACATAGAATTCAATTTTGCCTAAAAATAAGAGAAATGCATCAAAGTCAACGGAGAAATTGAGTAATTTCTATTTTTACATAAAAAAGAACCCTATGCGAATCACGTTACTCATACTTGCTTTATTGTTGTCCCGAAACAGTTTGTCTCAGATCTTGAATATTGACCGTGAAAATGGCCAAGATACTGTTCCCAAAAAAGTGACTGCAGCCTTTGGTTTTAGCTTTATTGGCGACAAGCAACGTCGAAATGTCATTGAGTTTACGAACACAAGTGAGCTCGTTATTCGTGTTAAGAAAGACAGAATCGTCATTTTTAATGGATTGACAGATCTGATCTTTAACGGTAGTACTATTTTGGAAAACAACGGTTTCTTTCAATTAAGATTTCGGGACAATGACAAAAGAAAGTTTTATCCCGACTTCTTTACACAATACCAATGGAACGGTATCCAGGGAATGGAATACAGAGCATTAGCCGGAGTAAATGCACGATTCAGGTTTCTGGAAAAACGTAGGTCTGATTTATATTTAAGTATCGGAACATTTTACGAAGCAGAAAAATGGAATCCATTTCTTAAATCCTACAGTTTCTCCAAAGATTCCTCAGATATTATTTACAGAAATCTATTCCGGTTAAATCTTACAACGAAGTTTGCGTTTAAAATTGGAAAGCATATTGATTTTTTAGGAATTAGCTACCTTCAATTCCCTATCAATGAATTTTTCGGGAGTCCAAGATGGTTTTTTGACAGCAATCTGAATTATGAGGTAAACAAACATCTGAGTATGGTATTGCACTACGACCACAGTTTGGACAATTATAGACCACTGCCTATTGAAAATTATTACTACAACCTGTCTCTAGGATTTCAGATCAGGTTTTAGTGCTTAACGGGCTTTGTTTTTAAATTTTTCAAGTCCCTCTCCAACCATTTTAACAATTTGTTCAATGGGAAGCGCATTATTGTTGGTCATGGTGATACCTCCAATGTTGTATTGAAAGCTACCGATGCTCTTGAAATTAGATGTTCTAGCCACTTTTCGGTATTTGCGTCTGCGATCGATCCCGTACGCTTTCATCTTAACCTTAACAAAAGGTTTTAATCTTGAATAAGAAACTACTTCTGTACCAATGCTCCCGATATTGTGCACATCAACTGAAATTTTAACCTTCACGTAATACTCGAGGTATTCCGTGGCCATCGCCTGTCTTTTTGTACCTCTTGGTAAACCACCAACTTGTTGCGAGGTTGCTGCATACCTTCTTTCCTCTCCTCGCTTGTTCAATGAATACAACCACTGAACTTCGGTGTGTAATTCAGACTGAACGATTTTTTGAACTTCGGTAGTAATTGAATCATACAAATGCTGCGGAATAGTCAACTGATTTCCACCATTCGTTCCAATAGTGAATCTATTTGTCAAACGCTGGTCCACAAACCAATGCATTTTGTAAATTCCCGCCCCCTGCTGGGCGAACATTTTCAGAGCAGAGAGCAACAAGAAACAAATAAGAAAGGTGCTTTTCATTCCGGAAAAATAAATACAAAGTTCGTAAAATCATTCGTCCCTACCAAACACCTTTCTCCGAATGTATCTGTCAGATACCTACTACGAGTCGCAAGTATCCAAAATTCATTCCACCGCTGTACACCTTCACAATATACGTTTGCGGAGTTAAACCTACAAGGTCAATTCTTCCGGTGGTGGTTTTTTCGAAATGTTGGACACGCAACAACTCACCCGACATAGAAAATAATTGTATGCTCCAACCTTCACTCAATTCTTGTGGTACCTCAACAACAGTGTAGTCCGTTGCCGGATTGGGGTACATTTTTAATGTTGGGAAGTGATCTTGAGTAATTTGAATTGCATCCTCCTCTACGTAATCCCCCCACAATTTGGCAGTAGTCTCAAGTAAACCCACAAATTCAACGCGCTTCTCATAGGATAACCCAGTAGAAGGATCCCCTAAATTTTGTTTACCTCTCAGGATTGCCTTGGACATGTTGGCATCAGAACGGAATTCACTTTCTCGAAGACACATCGCAAATTCAACCACACAACTCGCAAAGAGATAATCTGAACTCATTTCCTTTTGTGAAAGCATCACAGGTTCAGAAAGCAAGGTGCTCACATCCGAATTCAAAGGTTTGTAACGGAAATCGATCTGGCCAATGCTCCCTCTTTGGCCCGGCTTTCTTGTAATTTGATAAAACGCAACTACATTCTGTCCGAGCCCAAGATCTCCTGCATCAATGCTGTCCGCTTCAAACTGCCAGTTTTCCAGGACTCTGTTTTCATACCCCAACAAACGGTATTTTTCTACCACTGTAGAATCAAACTTGACTTGTAACTTAACATCCTTGGCAATGGTGAACATCGATCCCGCAAATTCAGCATTAAAAATCCGATCTGCCTCTTTTTCACAATCGACATACCCATAGTTTCCATTTCCATGATCTGCAAGCTGTTCCATCATCGCATCGTTGAGGTTGCCTTTACCGAATCCAAGAACACTTAAATAAACCCCTGACTTACGTTTTTCTTCAATCAAACTTACCAGCTCCTGCTGATTCGTTATACCGATGTTAAAATCACCATCTGTAGCGAGAATCACACGGTTATTTCCCTCCTTCATGAAATGTTCTTCCGCTAATTTATATGCCGTTTTTATGCCTTCTGACCCTGCCGTTCCACCACCTGATGTCAGCGACTGAACAGCCTTTCGGATCTTTTCTTTTTCCGTGCCAAGCGTGGGAGCCAGAGCTACACCTGCTGCACCAGCGTACGTAACAATCGTCATGCGATCTTCAGGACGCATTTTCGCCACAAGTTTTTCCATGGATTGTTGCACCAAAGGAAGTTTATCAGGCATATTCATTGAACCACTGACGTCCACAAGAAATACAAGATTGGATGGAGGAAGATCCTTTTCAACCGGACGCTTTGCCTGTAGTTTGACCATGACGAGTTCGTCATTGGTGTTCCAGGGACAAATGCCGGATTCCGTTGTGATCTTTAAGGGGTATTTATCCGAATTCGAAGGTGCTTCAAGTTTGTAATTGAAAAAATTCAACCATTCCTCGACGCGTATGGCATCTTTCGGAGGCAATTGATTGTTATTGGCAAAACGACGGAAATTGGTGTACGAACCATTATCGACATCAATTCCAAACGTGCTCTTCTGTTCCTTCCCTGCAAAAACCCAGGCATTTTCCTGATACGGATTGTATCGTTCATACAAAGATGCTACATCGGGCACATGCATCTTTGCATTTGTAAGTGGGTCCGTTTCAGGTGCATATTGTCGACGCAATGTATCGGATAAATAATCTTCTTCATCCTTCTCAGTAATTTTTATCCTCTTGTGACTTTTCAATTCAATCGATTGAATTTGAATTTCTTGAAGTTCATAATTTGCTTGCTCTCCGGGAGTGTAGTAATACCCTTCTGCCCTAGCATATCTTCCTCCGAAATTGGGACTCGATACCGTTCTCATTGCCATTTTATCTTTCGTATTGACGGATTTGTATTCCCGCGCTACAGAAGAAGGTTGGCTTACTGCGATCTGATAATTCGCCGTTTGCGCCTGCTGAACATTGCTGCTAACATTCGTCGGGGTAGTTCCGCTCGAAGAACTTCCGGAATTGGAATAGGCAGCACACGCTGCTTGTCTGTTACAGGACGTGAGCATTCCAAAAAGGCTACCGGTAACAATCAAGCTGCCGATAGAATAGATTTTAAAAGCAAATTTCTTCATGATGTCGAATTTTATGGGAGAGAATACATTCATACTCTCGAACGGTTCAAATCAAGGATGCTGCAACCTTGCAAATTCCATAAAAAATGTTACTTAATCTAAATCTCGGAGTTTAGTGATAAAAACACAACATGAAAACTTTTAGACTTTTTTTCTCGCTTTTTTTCATTGTGGCATTTAGCTCTCAGATTTTAGCACAGCGCACGGCGCAACAAATTGTTGATCAGTCAGAAATCCAATGTGCCTATTACAACATCGTCCCCGGAAAGATGGATGTAATAACTATTCCAATGGCTTTTGGTAAATCATCAACCCTAGATGCTGTAGAACGTGAAACCATTCTAATGGCCAAAGTAAAACAAGTACATGTCGTTTTCACGGACTTTCCAAAAGATGCCGATTTAAAAGAGCTCAACAAATCCAGAATTAAAGTTGTAGAAAGCATTCGGAAAAACTTGGTTACTGACACCACCATTAAATGGAAGGTAATCCGGCAAACAAATTGTACGACCGAAGAAGAAGCCAAGCAATTATTTCACGGCATCGTCATCTTTTACGAGCATGAGGATTTTCTGGTTGAAAAGGCTACCATCAGTACTCTTTTGCCTGAAAAAGTAACGCCCAAAGAAGGAAAGAAATTAATCAAGGAATTTGATGATACGACAACGTACCATGTGCTGAACAAAATGGATTGGAGTGACATGGCCGTTGTAACCGATTTTACCTCTTCCATGTATCCGTTTTCTGCTCAGGTGATCCTGTGGTTTGCAATTAACACGCAACAATCGAAGATTACGGATGTCTATTTCTTCAACGACGGCGATTCCAAAATAGATTCGCGCAAGGTAATAGGAGAAACAGGAGGCATCTACCACGAGCACAATGTGAATTTTAAGGAGGTTCGAAAGCTGGCGTTCAAAACAGCAAGCAAAGGAATTGGTGGAAACGACCTGGAAGAAAATGACTTGGAGGCCGTACTTTCTGCCTGCAAAAACTCCCCCAGCGCAAAAGGAATCGTACTCATTGCTGACAACAATGCACCCCCAAGAGACATGGCGCTACTCAGTAAAATCAAAAAGCCAGTTCACGTCATCTTATGCGGGTCTGTTGATGGTACTATTGAGCTTGCATACTTGCAAATAGCCAAAAAAACAGGAGGATCAATTCATACCATGGAAGAAAGCTTAACCGAACTGGCAAAGCTTAAAGAAGGACAATCGATTCAATTCGGTGACAAGAGCTATAAAATTGTTCAGGGAAATGTGGTAGAGGTGAAAGGGGTGAAATGAAACAAATTACTGTTATCTGTTGACAATATTGACGTCCTTCAATTATGATCACTTACCATGAAATTAGAGAAAAAGAATTAACCTCAACAGCGAGCTATTCCGAACGAAAGTTTAATTCATATTTGAAGCTACATAAACTTCTGTTAGCGTTGTACAGCGAAAAATTCTTTTGGTCCCTTTCGGCTATTCCATTCATCCTTTTTTCCTATTTCACCGGATGGTATTTGTTTTTCCTAATTGGACACTTTTTCTTTTGGTTTCTAAAAGGACAAAAAGATTATCTGAAATTGTGCGAAGCGGATATTTATGAATTGGAGCTGACCATCTTGGTTTTGGAGGATCTTAGGAAAGAACGGAAAACCATTGAGGTTAAACAGAAAGAAAATTCCTGATTCCTTCATCCACCAACTCTACTTGCCGGGTAAAATACCCTCTGATCTCCTCTAAGCTGTTTCCTTGTTTATCAATTCTGAAAAGTGTACAGATGCCTTTATTCTCCTGAATGACAAGTAATCCAGAATTGGAAGCATCCAAAATATAGGTAAACTCTTCTCCAGAGTATTTCCCCGTGAACTTAAGCCTTGCACCCGATTCGAAATGATTTTTGAGCTCGTGTTCCTCTTGCTCTTGCGACAGGATATGGTTATCTAGATACGCTGAAATCAATTGTTGGTACCTCTCTCCCAACGGCAAAAGAAAACTTGCATGAATATGGGACTCCTCAGGAGTCAAAATCACCTTGTTTACGAATTTATCATTGATCAAGTCAAATGTATTGTGAACAGCATTCAAGGTGAGCTTAGCGTGAACTTCCGATCCAGAAAAAAGGACCTTCCCATCCATATTGATCAAAAACAATTTATCAATAGACTTCAGATAATCCATGGCGTTTTGAAGAATGCCCTTCATTCCCGCTGGTTCAAATTCTTCGTAATGTTTTATCGCATGGCTGAGATGACCATGCGTTTTTCCTTCAAGCACGTAGCATTCGTTAGGATTGAACGTAACGTATTGCTTATTGCCAGGCCTGTCCTGATCGGGACTGAATAGAAATGGATAACTCATAGCCCTACTCCCTAAACTAACTTCTCGAATATTCTAATTTCAACATTTCAAATTCGTAGTCAGTGAACCGGTTACGCCATCCCCAATAATCATCAAAATCCAACCATTCATGAGGTTTATTATTCACGTCGCTGCATTCATTGGTATCGTCCCAACCCAATTCTCGGTAGGTATCAAAGGCCCTTTGAGAACGGACTGCACCACACCACTTACATCTGTAATTCATACGTTTCAATTTTAAGATTACACCATGCTAAGGTGTTAAATTAAAATGAATTATCCTTGGTGATGCCTAATATTTTTATTCAACCAACAACGATGAACAACCAATTTAATTGACCTTATGACCCAAAAAATTCAAATCAATTGCCATCAATACACCTTCTTTTTCGTTATTTTAGAATCCAATATTTCGACTATGGCAAAATGTGTTCAATGTGATTACCCCTATGCAACCCGTGAAGGCTGTCCTAACTGCGGATCTAAAAATCCCAGTGGAAAAAGCTCAGGTACCTGGGTGGTTGCAATAATTATTTTACTTCTGATTGCAAGTCAATGTGATAAATAAAAGGGGGGCAGTTATGCTCGAATAAATTTCGCGTTTGTTCGGATATATTAATTCTTGGATGAACGAACAATCTACCCTTCTCCACTTCCTTAACCTCCCACTCTATCGCACCGACGAAGTATTCGAGATGTTTGATCAGGACGGAGCCGTATTCCAATCTCATCCTGCCGATCCCAAGCAACGATTTCTTTTTATTGAAGGAAAACGGAATGATAAGGTTGTATTAGTAGCTCATGCCGACACAGTGTGGGATGAGGCGTACACCGGCAAAAAAACGAATCAGCAAGTAAATCTTAAGAATGGCATTTTCACAGGAACAAATAAAAGCGTCGGAATTGGTGCTGATGACCGGGCGGGTTGTGCAATGTTGTATCTGCTAAAAAACAGTGGACACTCTATCCTAATTACCGATGGCGAAGAATATGGCCGTGGTGGAAGTACTTATTTAATGAATCATCATCCCGATATAGCGAGTAAACTGAATGCCCATAAGTTTATGATCCAGCTCGACCGAAGGAACGCGCACGACTTCAAATGCTATACCGTCGGGTCGAATGCCTTCCGAAAATACATTCAACAACAAACGGGGTATACTGAGCCCGACCAATCTTCATACACGGACATTGTGACGCTTTGCAAAGACATTTGCGGCGTGAATTTCAGTGTGGGTTATTACTACGAGCATTTCTCCAAAGAGCATCTCGTTCTTAAAGAATGGATGCATACCTACAACATGGTAAAGGAATTAATAGGGCAAGCTGAAATTCAAAGATTTCCTCTGACAACATATTAATTTACAAACAGACAGCCATAGTTATTTTTGGTACCTGACCTCCAAATAATTGAGGCGAACTTTTGCTAATCATGTGTAATACAAAGTCTGAGACGAAATAACCAGGCAGCATCACGATGTAAAAAATAATGGGTACCTCAGAAAAGATCAAACCGAACAATGCCATAACAATATAAGCGCCAAAAACAACAAGGAACAATTGAAATGCCCCTGGTAATTGGCCATCCACTTTAATAACTGGTAAAAGAAAATGTAGAATCAAAAAAGTAGGCAGCGCTGCAATTCCACATCGAAGTGCGTTTAATAGTAGTCTGTTGTTAAATCCTGAATTTCCCATAGTCAACTTTTTTTTGAAAAAATACTAAATATAATTTAATAATCAGTAAAACTCAACTGTTTAAGCGGCCAATCTATTTTAAAATTTATGATTGCAATCTATTGGAGAAGAGCATGCTCGATAAATTTTAATACTCCACTTCACATAATACCATCGCATGATCTGAGAAATGATTTCCCGGATGAGACAGGGCCTTATTTAAGCTCGCTCATAGATAAACTTTCCTGGATCCAAAATCGATTCTCCATCATGGCGATAAGCTACCAGCACTCCTTTATTTGCCACGCTGTAGTCTACACAACATACATTGGGCTTTATTAATTGAGGCAAACCCTGAAACCAATAATGACCGAAAAAGACAGGTTTCTCAGACTGACCATACCCGCTAATTGTACATTTATTCAAGTCGATAGCTGTTTCCGGCAAAGAATGCGCAGGCCCAAGACTATAGGTTCGATAATTGAAATTCGCAGGATTCTCCCACCATTTTATTCTGATTTCCTCTCGAATGTTGTGTTCATGATCTTTGAACTTGCATCCTTCCGGTAATTTCAACTCCACGCCTTTCAGGGTTTGGTCAACTGCAGTGAACAACTCATTTTCTTCTTGAGTAGATCGAACTATAAAATCATCCGTAAGTTTTTCATTTCCTACAGTGCTCTTGAGAAAGTTAATCCTTTCATCATCCCAGCATGCATGCACAGCTCTTAACTTATCGTCTTCAAAATAGAGGGGAAGCACCTTAAACCATTCCAGATAATCCAAATAAAGCTCTTGTTCAGCTTTGAAGGCCTTCAACGTTTCATAGTGCTGATGTATATTCTTAAGGGAATGGGAACGTAAATGTCCCCCCTTTTCATTGGGAAAATGAAAACAAAGAGCATTGTATTCGTGATTTCCCATTAAAGCCAAGGCATCACCTTCCTCCTGCATGGTGCGAACAATCCGAAGCGTATCCAGTATCTGAGGTCCTCTGTCAATATAATCACCGACAAAAAGTGCTTTGCGTTCTGAATGCCTGTAACCATCCCCCTTTTTCTCGTACCCCATTTTGAGGAGCAACCTTTTCAATGGGTCTGCATAGCCGTGAATATCACCGATGATGTCGTACATAAATTTATTTTCTTATTTCACCTACAAAAGGCACAAAAATGACCCCGTACAACCATTCCAGCGAATAACTGGTGGTGTCATTTTTCGTTAACCTTACCATAAACTCCCGATCTTCTTTTTTCAATGGAAAAACCATTTTGCCTCCGACCTTTAATTGCTCCACTAATTTTTCAGGCACTTTAGGAGCTGTTGCCGCAATGATAATTCGATCAAATGGTGCTTCTTCCTGCCAACCGAAGTATCCGTCGCCACAGCGAATGTTTGGATTCAAACCTATTTTCTGCAAATTCGCTTTGCCAAAGTCAACCAGTTCAGAAACATATTCTACAGAGAACACCTCCGCACCAAGTCGCATCAGAACTGCGGTTTGATACCCGCAACCTGAACCGATTTCAAGCACCTTTTCACCTCCCGATAATTCAAGTAAATCTGTCATTGAAGCGACAATAAATGGAGCGCTCATCGTTTGCCCAAAACCGATGGGAATGGGTTTTAAATATTTTTCTAAATGAACATTTTCCTCAGGAAGGAAATTACTTCGATCGAGTTGCCCCATAATATCAACAATCTTGATATTACATGCTCTTTCAGTTTTTAAATAGTCTACTAACTCTTTGTTTTTAATTAACATCTTATTCTATATGTGTTCCAGGATATTCCTCGGCAATAAAATTTCTAATCCAAAGTTCAGAAGATTCATGAGAATCTGCGATTTTCTCTTCAACACAATACTGAGTCAACTCTTCCATTTCGTCTCTTTGCAGAACTTTATCTTTCAAGAATATGTTCAATAATTTTTTCAACCCTTTCACAGCAGGATTATTTTCTGTTTTTTCTTCAACAGGAAACTTTTCCAATAACAATTCGAAGGCTTCTTTTACCCTAGAGTCAGGGTATTCAGCCTTATTGTGATAGGTAATGTATTTGTATTCATTGTCCTTGCCAGTATTAAACATGTAGCATTCGTAGTCATTGGAAGAACCTTTATCGGTCCATATTACCCAAGGCTTAAGAGAGAGACAAGGTTTCTTCTCAGACTTCTTCAACAAGGCTACCGTTGGCTTTAACCAGATAGAGGCCTCCTCTTCATTAATTTCCAATGGCTTTAATTCATGGTTCAATCCTTTGAGTAATACGTAATTAAGCTTAATGTTTTTTGATCCGTAATCCATCGACTTCGGACCCATGATTACAATCAATTCATATTGCTTGAAAAAGTTAAACTCAGTGAGTATAACTGAAAAAGCCTCTACAAGTGCCTCCCCTATCTCCTTCGATTGAGCTTCACTGTCAACATACCCATGTCCATCGCCTGATCCATTCCGGTATTCGATCACCTTAATTAAAAATTCCTTTAAATCAAATTGTTTGTTATTCTCAACCTTTAACTTCTTCAGCAATAGTTGATAACAATATTCTATTTTTTTATTCTTTAGAACTTTATTCCATTCAGTTTTTAAAGCAAAAAGTATCTCGTCATTGGCATCTATTTTCTTAAGTAAATCCCTCACAGCACCATACCAACTGCCATTCGATGCAGCACTTGTGATTTTCTTTAAGACCAACCCTAATTCTTTGTTGTCCTTATTAGACTCTGAAGACACAACAATAAACGCAATGTATTTTAACAATGCCTCGGCAATCTTTATAGACTTACTATGTTTTTCATGTGAATCCCTTGAATTAAATGCTGTCATAAAAGACTTAGCAATGGGATAAGAAACATTGTTTTTAATATACTCTACATCAAACCCTATTCTTTTGTTTTTAGCATCATCGTACTGTTCCTGTAGTGTTTCAATCTGATCATAACCATACTTCCCTGGAATAGGAGTATATCGGAATCTGCTCAGTTTCTCCTCTTTTACGACTGATTGATTTTTTTTAATCAAATAACATTGAGAAGATCCGTCATGTCTTGACATGAAAAACAAAATCCTTCCATTTTCATCATTCAATTGATAAAGCAAATCATATGGGATTTTAGGAATAGAACCGTTTACAACAACAATATCCCAATTATTTTCAGTCGGAATTCCTGTAGTAACGTCTTCTTTATGGATGAAGTCAATGGAATGAACAGACTTATCCATTTTTGTCATTGCTTTTTCACCATGTTTTATGATCGCTTCGTCCCAGTCTAGCGCCACTACTTTGCCTTTTTCACCTACCAAATACGAAAGTAAGGCAGTTAAATATCCTCCCTTTGCCCCGCAAACCATAACCTTCTCCCCTTTTTTCGGAGCTAATGGTTTTATGGTCATCAACACTGCGTGCACGGCACTTTCAGTCATTTTATTATACAATGGCAAGGGACAATCAATATCTGCAAAAGGTAGTAAATCTTCTCTGATAAAATTTGCCCGATCTAGTTCATGCAATCCCTTTGCAAGCGGATCGGTCTCCTCAACACCAACATACGTACAAACGTCCTTAATCATTTTCACACGCCATCTTTCTCTGTCTTCGAGAATTATCGCATGCAAATTTTCATTTTCGGAACTATACTCATCCCTTAAAACAACATCCTCATTTTCTTCTGAACACCAGACATCAGAAAACAAAAAATCTATGTGGCTATGGACATCTTTTTCCTTATCTTCCTTTGAAACATAGCGCAAGAGACGATCCGTAAAATACAATAGATCATCTTTCTCTATTCTTTTAGTTCGGAATACGATTCCAAGAATTTGTTTTTGAAGGTCTCTGTAGGAATTGTACTTGTCTAGATACTGCATAAATTCAATTTAAAAATTGAAGCCTAAATATAACCAAAAGTTCAAAATTGATATTTTTACAAAACACAATTAAAAATAAAGTATTCATATAAAGATCATTAACTCATGGATTTCGAAGCAGTACTTAATAATATATCCTACATAGAAGATTTACAAAAAGTGGATAAAGAATTCTTGTCTGACCAAACCTTCATTGAGCAGGTGCTGCATAAATTTGGCAGGTCTGAAGATTTCTCTCCCGATCAAATCATCGATTTTGTTTCAGTGGAGTTGAAGGACAATCCACAGTTCATTCTCTCTACCTTTCTTAAAGTCATTTCACTGGGCTACACCAAAAACTATCTTTACAGCAATCATCAGGAAACCATTTCTTATTTCTTCGAAAATCACGTCTCAAGCTTATTAAAAGATGAAGGATTTTGCATCAAACTTGTGAAGGGATATTGCGGTACTTCGCTCTTAAATGATCCAGGGTTTTTAAAGGATGTCCAAGAAAACAACGAAATGGAATGGGGAGATATCGATGCTGAGAACAAAGAAAATCTGAAAGAATTTCTCATTCGAAAGACCATTTCTGACACGACATTCAAAAAAACGGACTCATTTCTTATCCTTATAGACCTTGCAGGTTGGAATGTACTGAAATATCTGCCGGATCATTTTAAATACAATGAAGAAATTTACGTGTATGCCCTGAAAAAAAACATCAAAGCAAAAGAATTTATTCCGGCTGAACTTCAAGAAAAATCTGAGGTAATCAAGTCCATACTAAACGACAAAAACAGCGCAAAAGATAAGCGTGCAAAAACAAAGGCCTTCGCGGAGCTATTACTATCCGATCCTGAAAAGTTTACTGAAGAAACCCAAGGAATGAAATTTGCCATCGATCTAAAAAAACTAAAAGAACTTCCGGATAAGGTAGCTGAAGCCCTGGGTAAACATAACGGAAATGTGAATTTGAGTGGGATCAGTGAGCTATCGGAAAATACAGCAACTCATTTAAAAAATCACACAGGAACACTTTCACTTTGCGGATTGCAATTCATGGATGAGGGGGTAGCAGAAACGCTTATGATGCATAAAGGAAACATTGATCTGCGATCTAACTTCCATCATTCTTACTATGACTACGAAGAACTTTCCCTGGCCTTGGCGAAATTGATCGTAAAGAACGAAAAAGACAACAGGATTCGCTTCAGAAAACTCAAAAAACTCTCACCCGAAGTAGCCGAAGTTTTCAACTCTCACTCACTGACACTTCATGGACTCACAAGTTTGTCCGATGAAACCGCTGAAGTCCTGTCGAGAGGAACAGGGAAGGAATTGGAAATGAATGACCTTCTTGAACTAACTGACGAGTCGGCGCGCTGTCTGGGCCAATTCAAAGGCTCGTATGAACTTTCGCTCAAAGGACTTGAAAGTTTAACAGCTCAAGCTGCTCGAAATTTAAGTCAATATAAAGGCATCCATCTTCGTCTTTCGGGGCTTAAAATCCCATCCATGGATGTCATTCAATCGCTGTGTACTTTTCACGGAAATTTGTGTCTCGAAGGAATTGAATCCATTCCCGTATCCGGTATAGAACATTTCTGTCAAACTATTGATAAATCACGAACGAATGAAGGCAGAAAATTCTCAGTTGTTTTGCATGAAAATGTATTCCAGAATGGTACATACGAGGACTTACTCACTAAGTATTCTATTACAAAAGAAAGGAAATACGAATATAAAATTGGATACGTATTCGTTTTGAAGTAAAAAATTCAATGCATGAAATTCCTCTCTCCCAATGAAGCCATTCGAGGATGTGAAGATTCGCGTTATCTCGACCAAGAAGAGAATGACTGTGTTGTGCGTGCCATGGCACTGGCATTTGGGTTTTCTTACGATGAAGCCCATGGATTTACACGTGGAATTTTTAAGCGTCAAGATGGAGAAGTAGCATATAACTTCACTCGGTGCATGAAAACGGTTATCCAAGATTCCCAAACATTTTTTGAGGGCTCTATTAAACAATTTAAAGTCAAGAAGGGGTTGTGCGCGGGACAAATGCAGAAGCTGTATCCAAACAATACCTTCTTGGTTGGCATTGAGGGACATGTTTCGATTTATTGTTGCGGAACATGGATTGACTATGAGGATTTAGTGTTTCGTGACAGTGTCATTGAAGAATTATATATTATCGAAAATGCTGCACATTTGGATGAGCTCAAAGGTAAGCTCGTGAGACCAGAAAAATTCTGGAGCGATCCATGGCTGTATGCGGTTGTAATTGGAACTTTATTGTTGCTATACTTTCTCGATAAAACATATTTCTGATGGGTTCCAACAACCAATCTTCAGATAAAAGTTATTTTTAGAGCACTTTTGAATATGGAACTGATAAACTCTTACCGAAAGCGTGTCACAGGCAAATACATTCCTGTAGATCCGGCAACAATCACGCAAAAAATTATTGAAAGTGATGCCTACTACACCTCCGTAAAATATGACGGACATTTCGCTGTACTCATTGTTAAAAACAAAAAAGCAACACTTTACGACCGTTCAGGCAACACACTGAATATCGCTTCCATTACTGAGGCTGCAACGAAGATTGGAACGGATGCTGTCTTCGCCGGAGAATTGTGTGTTTTTAAAAACAATACGGCAACTTCGCATCGTGAAGTGAATTCCGCAATAAAAAATCCATCTGCCTATGACATAAGGTTGGCGGTTTTTGATCTGATTGAGCTTAACGGGAAAGAGGCCCCGCTCGATTATGCTGATCGGTACGTGCAATTGTGCAAAATGATTCCTGAAGGAAGCTTGTTTGCTATTGAACAAAAAACATTTACGAGCAGAAAGGATATTCAGGATTTTTACGCTGAGCACGAGGACAAGGAAGGAATTGTAGTTCGTTCTTCCAATGGAATCATTTATAAAGTTAAAAAAACCATCACCCTTGACATGGTTGTGCTGGGTTATGGCGAAAGTACGGGAGCAGAGGAAGGAAGAATGCGAGAACTCCTTTTAGGACTCGCACTGGGCAATGGACGCTACCAAATTGTCACCAAATGTGGCGGAGGCTTCTCTGACCAGGAACGAATATCTATTCCAAAAAAACTTTCAGGAATTACTGTAAACAGTGAATACATAGAGGTTTCAGGAGCAAAAACTGCAATTATCATGGTAAAACCGGAGCAAGTTGCTGAGATCCGTTGTTTGGACTTGATCAATGAAACTACCCAAGGGGCTATCCGAAAAGCAGTCTTGAAATACGATGAAAAAAAAGGATGGCTCTCTGATACCTCTGAAACAACACTCAGTATTCTTTCACCGAATTTCGTTAGGTTCAGAGAAGACAAAAAGGCGGATGAGCAAGATACAGGAACCACTCAGGCGTATTCCCTCATCGAACCTTTGAAAGAAGAAAAAAAACAATTCTCTGAGAAACCATCTGAAATTATTTCAAGAGAAGTTTACATTAAAAAAGGAAAAGAGGGCACTGCTGTACGCAAATTCATTGGCCTTCGCACACACAAAGAGGATTCAGGAATGTATTCCCCTTTTGTGGTGGTTTACTCGGATCTTAGCTTAGGACGAAAAACACCTCTCGAGCAGGAATTGTTCCTATGTTCCAGTGAAAAGGAAGTCCAAACCAAGATGGTAGAACTCAAAGAAGAACACATCAAAAAAGGCTGGGAACCTGCAACATAGAATTTATGGGAAGGAAGATCACATTTAAAATAGCAGACAAAGGTTTCCAAGCGGAAATTATCAAGGTAGACCGTGACAAAGTTTATGGGTATGTAGAAGACCATGTTACCGACCGCAACGGAAAACCATGTACCACAGGAAATTTACTCGAAGATGGCCAAACAGTGGCGATTTCGGGTTCGACCGCATTGAAAACAGTCGATCCTTCACTGAAGGAAGTAGATAAAAAAACACTCAAGACCGTATACATGAATGGGAAAGATGCTGTCTTGGTACCTTCCGTGTATGACGACGATGTCTTGCTCAACGAAGTATCTTCGGACCGACTTTTTGACTTAGAAGTAAGCACTGTATACCAATTAAATTTCGACACCCCTGAACAGAGGGCAGATGCAATTAAATATATTGGTGATCGGTATTTCCATTTTATTTTTAATTATCGTGCAGATTATGAAGGAGCAGATGCCATTCTTTTGACGTCAGAGACAGACATTTTCGCATTGACCGGCAGACTTTTAGAATTTGAATATCTGGAAAATACCATGATTTTGAATTTTCAAGGTTCTGATGAGCCTAACCCTGATGAGGAAGAAATTGATTTTGGAATGCTTTAACAGACAAACATGGCAAGAACAATAAACATAGCCGACAGTAAAGGTCGAAATGCTGAAATCGTATTTATAGGAAACACAAAAAAACCTACACTAAAACAAATCACCCAAGACGGGCGTGATGTTGATACAATTCGGGTATTGAAGGGAACTGCGAAAAATTCTTTCGAATACCTTTCGAAAAAAAATAAAGATCCGGAAAACCTTGTAAAAGAATTCATTAACGCTGATCCCGAAATTGATCTTCAACTAACTGGACGATTCATCCAAAGTGCGACACGAGTATATATTGACGAACAATTGAAACCGGTGAGTCGTGTTGTGGTAAGAGAACGTGTCTATTCTCCGGATGGTACCCTGAAGGAGGAACGGATCCCCAAAGAAACATTGGCGAATATCTTAAGTGAGCTCCCTATTCGAGGCGGCAAGCTATTTCCCAAAAAGGAGGTCGGACATAAATTTGTGTTTTCCAGGAAATATCAGCTTACGCATATCAACGGACTGACGTTTGATTTTTTATACACTATTGCCAAGGACTTGCAGGAACAGGAAGCGTTGATGATGGTGGGTGGAGGACCAAAAGGTACTGAACCACTTGTCTTTCAAGATGGTGGCAAAAGTTACCGGGCTTTTCTCGAAGGAAGAGAAAAATCCGGAAAGTACATTCTTCTTCTACATCTGAGTAACCTTGAATTAAAAGCAATATGAATGCATTAAAAAAAATCCTTCCGTTCGTCCTTGTCATTGGAGCGATCCTTGGAATAATCTATCTTCTGTGGTGGGGATTGAGCTCATTATCGACATTGATTCCTTGGTATATTTCCCTAAGTCTTTTTCTGATAGGCGCTCTTATGTTTACTGTGGGAAAGTTTTTTCTGAAAAAAGAAAACATCCTGAAAAGCACTGACTCACACGTAATACTGTCCACGCCAATTCAGGCAGATCTTGCAGTAATTGTCGGAGCTATAGTGATGCTCGTTGGTGCTATCACCTCCAAATTCTTTTTTGACATTTCCAGTAAGACGGGCTTTGAAGGATTCTTTATGTTGGCAATCTCGATACTTGTGCTACTTATAGCAGTAACTTCTATTGTAATGAACTTGGTACGCTTGAGACATTCACTCAACGACCGCATCGAAATTTCAGCAGAACAATTTCGTGTTGACAGTGGAATGAGTGGCGCTTCAGAAACATATAATCGAAACGACATTCATGAGCTTGAGTTAATAAAAGAATTCTCAGACCAAAGCAGCAACACACAGCAACTACTTTCAGATAATGGAAGTTACAGTTCGGATGATTTCAAATACATCTTGAGAGTCAAACTTAAACCTTCGGGTGAACAACAAGAAATATCCGTTTTCAACCTTGACACAAGTGACATTAATGTTGATGTTTCTCTTTTTGTTGAGGCACTTGAGCTGATGAGCTATTCTATTGTACGACGTTCAAAATTAGACCGTAGCAATGAACTGTGGGAAGGACATAATTTTGAAGACGCACCAATCGCTAAGGAATGATCCGCTGCTAATAGTAAGCCGCCCAGATAAACATTCCTGAGCCACCAAAGAAGAAAATTGGGAATAGCCATCTTCCAAGGATTTCAAGCATATTTGAGAGTTTTACATTACCATTTTTTTCCAGATGATAGGTCCAGACTGTTTGAACCATAGCAAGCATAATCAAAATGTAGGAAAGGTAAAAGATTTTATCGACGCAGGTTAAATACCCTACATCGGGCAAATCATCTGAAATAGTCCATTGAAATGCAATGCCCGCCAGGAGAGAAGTTACCGTCAATCCACAAGCAAGATCTAAGGCATCTGCAGGAATATAGAAAACGAGGTAAGCCAAACACAGTATGATTATAAGTGGCAACATAAATTTGATTGTATATGGCGAAGGATCTCGTGAAACAAAAATACAATAGGATAAATTTGAATAGACACTGTTGGGTTCTTCAATTTCCGGATCTCCAAAATCAGTTTCATACGTTCTTTTGCCGAGCTCAAATCGAGAACTAGAGGCAAATAGCCCATCGGATTCCAGCCCTTTGGAAAGTCCCCAGAATGATCTGGGTTGTCTGCATTTGATATAAGAAGTAGAATCAGGTACTAGTCGTAACATATCTTCGGTCAATGTAGGATGCTCAAGCTGAATGTAAAGCTTCTGCTTGTCAAACGGATAATTAGCAAAGTCAGAAACAAAATGAAACTTCCCTTTTAATCTGCCCGAAACGTAGAACTGATTACCGATAAGTCTCTCCTCCTGTACATCATTCACAATAATATCCCCATTGACAATCTCCAGATTGTAATAATCTTTCAAATCAGTTGTATCCTTGGGAAGCTTAAATCTGTACCAATAATATAAATCGATGATGGCATTCTCTTCTTTATTATTGATTGCTAGGAACTTAATGTAATATCCAACATTAATAGACTCGGCTGCTCCTTGTGACTTAACTGCTAATGAAAGTAGAATAAAAATTAGAAAAAGAGAGTATCGTAGGTTTTTCATAGCGCTGACAAGGGTACTAAATTATCACATTTCGATAAAACCGTGACCTTTGGGAATGCATTTTCGAAATTAAAGTACGGTATAGTTTTCCTAATTTCGCACCTATGAAACGAGATTCCGGGATTGATGTAATGCGAACGATAGCAATTTGGGTAATGCTGTGCGCAAACGCTGCTCCCTATCTGTGTCCGGAAAACTATCCTTTCTCTTTTCGATTAATTTGTTCAGCTGCTGCACCACTTTTTTTATTTCTTGCCGGCTACTCATTTGGAATGACACATTCTTCCGGCAAAGGTTCAAAATTCAATGGTCTTTATATCATAGCATCGGCTGTCATTGTCGATGTATGTGCCTGGGGAATCCCACCCTTCGTTACCTTTGATGTACTATATGCAATTGGATTCAGCTTACTCTTTTTAGAGCTAAGCAGTAAAATTCAAAAATGGATTCTGCCGGCGACCATTGCTATCGTAATCTTGTCTTTGCCTTTTATTCTTCCATACTATCGATTTTACAACCCGGAACCAGATTGGTCTGACCTAACACCCGATCTGAAAAGATTATTCATCGACGGATGGTTCCCTCTCCTTCCTTGGATTCTATTTCCAGTGATCGGAAATCTGACGTTCACATACCGCTCTTTTCTCGAAAAAAAATCTGCCATTTCTCTGGTCTTATCATTTTTCGCTCTGATCGCAGGTATAGTTTTTTGTTACTTCTTTAAATCGACGCAATTGTTACGGGAAGGCTACACGGAATTCTTCTATCCTGCAGATTTCACCTACCTTCTTTTCGCCGTCTCAGGTTGTCTTTTTCTTTATCTGATTCTTTTGAAAGTAAAACCCTTAGGAGAGGCATATACGAATCTTCTTGTTCTCGGAAGACATAGTTTATTTGTGTACATCCTTCACTCTTTTCTCATCAGCTTTGTCATTGATAAACTCAATCTTGAGTTATCTTTTTCAAACTTCGCCATCGTTATGGTCGCTTTTTTTACGATAGTATACCTCCTCACTTTTGCGCTAGAATGGATGCTCAAAAACGGTACTTTGAAGATGCTTCCAAAATGGGTTCGTAAACCCCTTGGTTTGTATTAAAAAAGAAAAAGGCCGCCTACTAGAGACAGCCTTCTCCCCTATTTCGAGGCAAACTCTATTCTGTCGACCCGGTAGCATGTTTCTTCTTTAACCAGAAACAGCTTCAATTTTCCGGGCGTTTCGATGAAAAATTCTTCCTTGTCTTCCTGAACAACATTGCCCTCCTCATCAAAAAATTCTATGACCGAAACTTGTTTGGTCAATGCTGAAACCTCTCCTGTCCAGGTTGCGATAGAGGTCAAAACTTTTTGGTCGAGGATCAGTTTCTTTTTCTCATTGAAAAACACCGTATTTGTATCACCAACCAAGGTTTTCAAACGTTCAGTATCTTTCATTTTCACCGCTGAGAGAATTCCTCTAATTAAAGGATCTGCAAATTTATTTGTTGCGACAGCCATGTAATGATTGTACACTGCCTCCGGACCATTTTTCATTGCCCTTACCTCTGTTTCAACAGCTCCATCTATTACCACACGGATGAAATACAGATGATCGTTCAGTGGTACGGTAACGGAAGTTTTCCCCTCTTTCAAAGAGACGTCAGCCTCCATGGGTTTGGGAGTAAATGAAATCTTTGGACTTTCTCCGCGAAAAACAACATTCAGCAAAGCCACAGGCAACTGATAAACCTGAACGATGTGATCTCCTTCGACTTGAAATTCAAGGTTTTCCTTGAAAATATTTACTCTTTTCAAATTTGTAACAGGCAATGCTGTCAACTTTGTATTACTTGTCATCAACACGCGCGATTGAAATTCATCTTTGGAAATGGGTGAAGACAAGAGTTGATCCTCTTGTTTTTGCGGATAATGAGAGCTGATAAAAACGTTGGGAGTAGCATTAATCCACCTCAAGTCCAACTCCTCGCCTTTGTCGGCCCATGTGAGGTCATGCAGCTGGTTCTGTCCATCAACAGTGATAAGATTCCAGCTATGTGGCAAAAGTGCTTCCATAGAGGAACGATCTCTCGACAGTCCATCCACTTTACGGCAAACCAATCCTGCCTCCTCGCATAGCTTTCGCAATGTAAATGCATACCCCGAACACAGTGCAGTTCGATCTGTTCCGGCAAGTATAGCAAGGGCATTCGTCTGATCATTTTTTGGTTTACCCGTATTGAGTGCTTCCTCATCATAGGTGACAGTGCGTGCAATAAACGCCTCAAGAACGCTCAATTTTTCTGCTTCCGTCTTTTTGCCCTGTAAAAGATAGCTCAACAAATCTTCTAATTTCAAAAGATCAGCAGCACCGCTGTTGTTCACTACTTCATCTTTTCTCAGCTTTATGAAGAATGGTTTACGAAACCGAGTTTCTTCACTTCTTTTGAACGCTTCATTCGAGCTCTTGAAAACTGCATCGACCAAACTTGAAAACAACTTTCCGTCTTTGAATTGAAAGCTGCCGTATTTAAATTTCCCGGTAAATTCATTTTGTGTCGGTTTGGCAAACTCAATCTTTCCTTTTTTAACAAGATAGGTTCCCAGATTCCGTTCCACTTGCTCTCGTCTCGAGCTTTTGCGTTCGTACAACAAATGTTCGTAGGTTCCATCTGCGTACAAACGAACCAATTCTGTTGAACGATCATTTTCAACACATTGATACACATGGAGAAGCTCACCTTGGGGTAAGGTCCACGGATTCTTTTTGGCAGCCTGAGACTCAAAAGCAAGCAGCACCGCACATGTCAGGATCAACTTTTTCATAGGATACAGCATTAAAAATTAGGTAGTGATTTACCATGATTTTTGTTTTTTTTGACATAACTGAAAGAAGATTAGAAAATAACCAAAAGAGGAAATCTTTCTTTTAAAGCGGGTTAGGATTATCCTTTTATAAATAACTTTGATTAAGAAAAATGATTTCATTCGTAACAATAAACATATAATATGTCTCGATGTCAACATTGCGATTATCTATTTGCCATTGGTTGTAATTCATCCGGCTTTTTTTTAATTGTTTTATAATAGTGAGGTTATGGAATTCTCGGAATTAAAAATTGGAGATCAAGTATGGATGAAGAACAATTCCAATTTAACCAGTTTCAGAAATGGAGAAAAAATTCGTTTGATCGAATCCACATCAGAATGGTTAGATGCAAGTAAAAAAAAAGAGCCCGCATGTTGTTTGTATCCTATCAACGAAAATAATTACCACGAGTCAATAATATTATACAACTGGTATGCTGTTTCCGACCTAAGGGGAATTGCCCCTGAGGGATGGAGAGTACCTACTCTAGATGACTTTAGAAAGTTAAAGGCCAATTTATTTGGAAGCAATGAAGCATTCATAAATTGTAATTCTCAAATTCATGAATCAAAAAATGTAAATAATGAGATTTTTTCATTTTTTTGTGGAACGCGTGATTTTAATGGTTCCTTTTTAAATTTCGGCGAATTTGGATTTTGGTGGACTTCCGATGAGCTAAAAGAAAACACATTGTATGCATTCGGATTTGACGTGAATTCTGAAAATGATTCTCTGTATTCCTTTTACACAGATAAGGGAGACGGATTATCCTTGAGATTTATTAGACATTGCTAAGGATATGACCACAAAATCCAAAACACTAATTATCATTCCATTTAGATTTGAAAATCTAGATTTCTTAGAAACCAAGATTTATAAAAATAAATCAAATCGTGACATTAGGAAATTTATTGATAAATCAAAATTCTTTGATTTTATAGGTAAAAAATTTGATACGTCTACCGAAGGAAAAGAATTTCTGGATATTAATTGTTTAGAAATGAATTCACTTGAAGATAGCCAAGGAGAAAGCTTTGGCGATCGCTACCAAGGGCACCAATTTTATTTGGATTCAAATCTTTCTATAAGAGCCGAATTTTCGAATTTATGGATCTTAATCAATTCTCTTTTAAACATCGGTTATATTTTATTTGAAATTAATCTTCATCATCAAGAAGTTGAGGTAATTGAAAATTTGCAAAATCAAAAATTATTTAGATTCTACAATCTTGATGTCGAATTAAAGAAAAACACTGAAAGAAAAAAATACAGCTTTAAAATCGCCAAGAACAATGAAATTGTCGAATATTTGTCCTTACATTCCTTTTTAATATCATACCTTCCAGAACTTGTAAAAAATGAACGATCTGGTTTTTCATTTATTCACTCAAAACCCTTTCAATTTCATTTAATCTCTGACAGGGTTACAAGTTATCAGGACGTAAACAAAAAATGTTTTAACATACTAAGAATTCCGAGTGACGGATTTGTTAATAATACGAATGAAACAATTGATAGTACATATCTTAATGATCATTTTAAAAATGTTGAATTAACCTATTTTTTTGCATCGAACGAAGGAGCAATTATACTAGACCCTAATCGCACTATTGAGGAATCGTTTTCAATGTATTGTCCTTCGATTTTCATGGCGCTAAACCAACGAGAATCCATTCTTAATCTAAATTATTCTGTTTCGGAAATCATTCAGGAACATCGAAAACAAAAAATATCTAATTCTGAAAGATTAACCGCTTTAAAGAAATTTTCAAAAGACATAAATGACGTGCGGTTATCTCAATTTTATTATTCTATTTCAACTTATTCAGAAATAGATGTTTTTTTTAGATTACTTCAAAAACAAATGAACATAGACATTCTCCTAAGTGACATAAATGAAAGTATCGATGGAGTTAAGAACATTCTTCAACACGAAGAAGAGCACAAAAATAATGTGAAACGTGATGTGATAGGTGTGGTCATTTCTATCATTGGCATTTCCGGTTTACTCTCTTTTATTATAGATGCATCAAGTTTTTCCTCAATTTCAATACTCGTATTTATAGGGATTTGCCTTGCTGCACTCATTACTTTTCTGCACATGTACTACGAAAAGATTTATTCAATTTTTAATAAAAAAAATAAATCCTAATGTTGCTCACCCCTATTAATTCAGTCAACATCGTCAAACTGTTCATTTATTAGGTTGGGACTTAAGAAAAATTATCTGCTTGATTTATTGGTTCATTTGAAATATTCAAATCGGCGTGATCAATAAATTCTTCAGTATTTTCATCTGAAATAGGAACAAGTACTTTCCTCCACAGTCGGATTTATATTCTGAGCAAACCGGCAAATAATATCAGATTCAATAAAATTAACATAACTTGATAAGTAAGGAAAATCAACTTTTATCATTTTGATTTATTGTCTTAAACCATGAATTACAGCACTTTGTATAATTATAAAGAATGATTTAAACTATATTAAATCTTAATTATATATTTGCAAATAACCATTACTTATCACAAACAATCATGTTCCTGGAATCTGTACACAACGAGGCTAAAAGTGCTTTTATAAACTCTTTCCAAAATGAGGTCGATTCAGTCGAATTAAAGCTTGAAAAGCTTGACCTTGAATTACAAAAAGCAAAAACAGACCTTGACAATGGTATAAAGTTGTTGGATGAAAACTCCAAAGCACATCTTGAAATGCTTTCCAAGAAGTGTGATTACCTAAAGGCAGAGATATGGAGGTACAAAAAATTGTTGGAGACATTTAGCAAGGCGGAAATTGGCCCGGAAATGAACCAACGTATTTTAGATCTTGAAACTGCAATCCATGAACACTCGTCCCTAAAAATAGAAGAATATAAGTCCTCATCGGCAAAACAGAAGACAAAATTTGAATCAGAAAAAACGGCAGAAATAAATAACCTCACACAAAAATTAGAGCTGGAAAAGGATGAATTTTCACAAAAAATTAATTCCCTATTCTCAGGATTTCAAGAATACATGACTTCAAAAGTCAATTCAAACAAAGGAACAACAAATTTGGAAAAGCTAATCTCCTTTCCTGTTGCAGATTATAGTAATGCCTCCTCTTCAGTGCGATTAGGCAACATGATACACTCGTTCAAAAATAGCATCAATGCCTGGGATGTACAAATTCCTGTAATAGTTGATTTTTATGATAAAACGAACTTCATTTTATTTTATGATGATGCTAAGAAATCAAGTGTTGAAAATATTACCGATGGATTAATACTAAGAGCACTGGCTTCGAATTTACCTGATAAAATTCAATTAAAGATTTTTGACAGCCAGTTCTGGGACAAATTCAGTGAGTTTCTGAAATTACCTTCATCCGTTATTACGAAAGGAAGTAGTATTGAGGAAATTGAAAATTCTATTAAAACAGTTGAAAAAGAAGTTCGTGAAAAGCTAACGCTTATTTGGTCTGAAATTGAGGAAAATAATCAGACGACACATGAATTCAATATTAAAAAAATCAAGGCTGAAAAGTATGATGATATTATTCCTTATAGGCTATTTGTAGTAGATAACTGTCAGAATTTACTCGAGCAAAGTAAATTGTTTGAATTGCTCGAACGTTCGTATCAGTTGACTAGGTTCGGATGTAACTTTATTCTTTTGTTCAACACATCCAGACCCATGGATTCTGAGTACACTGAAAAATTGAAAACTATTCAATATGACACCTACAGGACCATTGATCTTACTGGACAATGGATACCTTCTGAATTTTCCAAAGACACATTCATAACGAAGAATCTCAGTGTTGAGGATAAAAAAGTATTGCTGGAAACATTTCAGAATGAATTGAATGAAGTGGTAGCGAACCGGGCTAAACTTCGATTTATAGATCACTGCGAAAAAGACAAAACCAAATGGTTTTCAGGAAATGTAGGACGCGAAATCTCAATTCCACTTGGTAAATCAACCAACAGTGATTCATTAGAGCATTTAAAATATACCACCAAAGAATTCACAGGAGCATTGCTTTGCGGTGGAGTTGGTTCAGGAAAGACTAACTTACTTAAGAGTATCATTACCTCAATTGCTCTGAAATACTCTCCGGAACAAATGGAAATGTATCTCATTGACATGAAGAATGGAGCAGGATTCAGCGTATTTGAAGCACACAAACTTCCTCATGTTAAACTATATGCTTTCAGTGCGGAAATTGAATTGATCGATAATGTGTTTGAGAATCTGCGTTTGGAAATGGAGAGGAGGTACAATGAGTATTCAAAATTTCAAATTGATAATTTAGAAGATGTTTACAAAGATGAGCGATTAGCCTCTTCTGCGCCGAAAAGAATATTAGTGGTAATCGATGAGTTCGGATCTTTGGGTACAGCAGACGATGATTTTCTAAACTCAATTTTCACGAATATTCTGTCAATTATTCAAAAAGGTAGAGGGATGGGCATCAATTTGCTTTTTGCAACTCAGAATTTTAACAATGTAAGTCACAAATCATTCAACCAAGCCATAAGTCAGTTTCATACGCGTATTATTTTGAAATCAAGTCCAGATGCGGCACAAGCAATTCTCGGGTCGTCCAATTATAATGCATCCAAAGAGATTACTCGTATCGGTCAAGGCTTCATCAATTACACTCACGGGGAAGTGAACTCTGAAGGTGGAAATCATTTTTTCAAATCATACTTGTTGGATAATGAAGACTTGTCACCGCTTTTGGAAGAAATCAGAGCAGAGGCTGAACGGCGAAAACTTGACATAGCTCCTTCTCTCTTTCTCGACTCTTCAATTGAGGCCTCTTTTTCTTCAAATAAAAATTTACTGAATAAGGACTCAATTGACGAAACACAATTTAAGAAGCATGGAATTTCCTGCTGGATTGGAGAAACTTTCCTTATTAGTAATTCTGCACATTTCCAATTTTCATGGAAAATAAACAATAAGTCCTCAGATCAAAATATTCTGATCTCGGGAAATGAAAGGGAATACAGTATGCAATCGTTTATCAGCATAATATCCAGCTTAACCTACGGTGTGCCTAATTCAAATACCTCCATTTTCTGGATTATTCCTTTCGAGGAAGAGTTAAAAAAGGATTTGGGTCTAGATCTACTTATTGAAAACACTCCGCATTCGGAAGTTTTTTCAGAAGGTGAATTAGAACTGGTCCTAAAAACATTGGAAGACATTCAGTCAAAAAGATCAGAAAATCAATTAGATAAAACACCAATAATTATCTGTATTCCCGGATTAGAAAGGTTAGTTACTTTGTATAAATATTCAGGAAACGATGAATTACATACGATTTTCCTAAATCTCCTGCGTTCCGGTTCATCGCAAGGAATCTACTTTGTCTGTGAAATCAATAGAGCAAGTACCCTTGCTAAGCTGGGACAGGATGTTTTAGGTGCATTTGAACACCGTGTAGCTTACTGGATGAATGAAGATGACTCAAGGGAGTTTATAAATTCAAACAAGGCTTGCAAGCTTATTGATCCAGAAAACACTACTTGCAGGAGCAAAGCTATCTATTATTCTCAATCCAGTCAGGAAGGATTTAAATTTAAGTCATATATCAATCTACAAACTGAAAAAGCACTGATTAATCCAAAATTCAAACCTGAAAAGAATATTTCACTAAGGAATTATCAATTAAATGTTAATCAAACTGACACCACCGGAAATGAAAATTTATTTGGTAAGTTTAATCTTGATAATCTCTCTGATGATGCTACAATTTCACTGGATCTTTTATCTGGAGAAGACAATTAAAAAATATATTAACCGCATACTATGGCCATACGTAAATTAGCGAATGTCGATCCGAATGCACTTCGAGAAATGATTCAAAAAATCAATTCGCTTCGACAGGAAATCGAAACTATCAAAAAGAAACTTGACACTGGGATTGTTAATTTGAATAAAGATGGGTTCAAAGATAAAATGTATGACAATCTTCAGGGAGTCATTCGGCGTTCCGAAGGAGACATTAAAAATCTTTTAGGATGGCTACAAAGACACGAGACGTACTTGCAGTCACAGGAAAAAATATTATTGCAATATTTGAATTCACTTCAAATAAAATAAGATAATTAATAACGCATTTAATTTCATTTAAAATGTCTGTTCAAATAAACATAAAAGCCCTTATAGAGTTCAATCAATCGTTGTTAAATTTCAGCGCAAAGCTAAGAGATTGTGAAAGCAATATGAATAATTCCTTGAAGCGATTGGGTGAAGATTGGGACGATGATAAATGTGAAGAATTCAAGCGAGACTTTTCTGTTCACATAAAAAAATTACAGCCACTTGCTGAGGAGCTTAAGCGATATAAGGAACACAGTGAGAAGCATTGGATACCAGTAATAGAAAGGTTTCTAAACAATTCTGTCAAATGAAAATTCACAACGATTTTCGAAGCCTTGACCAGGAGATTAAATTCTTGCAACAAGAATTAGAACAACTCGCCAAATATAGAGAGCAGCTAGCTACTAAAATTGAACAGCTCTACAAGGATGGATTCAAGGACAAAAAGTTTGAAGAATTGAAAACAGCAGTAGAGAAATCGAGCAAAACACTATTAGATGTCAAAAAATCAATCGACCAAAGTGTAATAGATTTACAAACGAGAAGCGAAATCATAAAACAATACTATGCCGTAACACTATGACTCAGTGGGTAATAAGTGATATTATGTTGTATGAGCAACTTGCCAAAACTATTGATGGAGTGGCTCAACAGCTTCCATCGATTTCAGAGCAGAACAGAGATTGCTTAGAGCAGCTTCGTAGAGACATAGAAGTTGATCTTAAAGAATCTATAGATCAACTATCCAATCTCTCAAAGGAAGATCATGAAGAAAAAAGTCGTCTAAATCAAAAAATAGAAACGTTAAAGGGGCTTCTTTCACAAACAGACATGATGCTTTCGCGCTTTAGAAATTTGGAAGGTCATCATACTGAATTCATGAAATTAGGTCAGAAAGCACAATCTATTTTAAACACTTTTTCGCAGCTTGGATCGAGCTATTTAAAGCTTAGAGCTCATGGAGGGTCAAATGTTAGCAATAACAAAGGAATTTCTCAAAATAAAATGATTAAGGGAGTGCGACTATTGGGAGATACCTTTCATTTTTCAAAACAAAATAATTTATCACAACTTACACTGCAGTCACTCGAAAATGACATAAAAAATTCTCCTCAAAAAGGAAATAAAATTTCTATTGATAAAGTCTCTCAATCCGACTTCGATCTGCTTGAGAAAAATGGTTACACCATTCAACAAATCAGAGCCAACGAATTTTCCGCATATAAAACCATATCGAATTAACATATGAAGTCCGGAGGCTATAGCAATACATTTAATCAATGCTCAAATGCGCTGAAAGAATTGGAAAAGAAATTTAGCTTAGACATGGATCATGTCGCTCGTCAATGGAAAGACCAACGACAGCGTGATTTTTACGGCAAGTACATGCAAAGAATGCATGACCAATTAAAAGATACCATTCGCACATTTAATCAAATGGAATTGCAGATAAAAAGCATTGAAAATGAACTGAATCGTTTTAAATAGTAATCTGAAGTCATGACAAAATACAGATGCAAAAACAATCCTGATCACATTTATGACAATCCGACGGCTGACTTTTGGTGCCCGCAATGCGACATTTCAACCAAACCATGGCTAGAACCATTTGAGGAGGATCCTGTAACTACACCATTTCAAAATGAGCTAGATGTTGATCTATCAAGTGATGCAACTTTTGATGTTAATCCCGATGTACAAATTGAACCTGAACCGGCTGATCCAACTGCCCAAAGCACAGATAATCAGAGCTCAGTCGGTCAAGACTCTCAGATTGATGTAATTCCTCTGATAGTGGATGATGGTCAACACGCCACACCTGTTTTCATATGTGAAGAAGCCATATTTGGGAACCAAACATGGATGTTAAAATACCTCTCCGTAACTGAATTCAGAAATGGAGAACGTATTTTGCACGCCAAGGATGACAAGGAATGGAATCAAGCCAAAGCCAGTCGAACCCCGGCATGGTGTTATTCAGGTGTAGAAGGAAAAGAGGGTAAAGATCATGGGATTCTTTACAATTACTACGCGGTCTCTCATCCTGCTGGCTTAGCCCCCCTAGGGTGGCGTATTCCGAACTTAGCAGATGTTAACGAATTGATCACAGCAAACACGAAAGATTTTATTAAACCTCATTTAAATCAATTTCAGGAGGCAACAATGCATCACCGACTTGCCATGGGAAGCTATAATGAGGTTAACGATAAACGGATTTTCTGGACCTCAGAGAAAAAAATGATCTACACTGCCTTCAGCTTTGAGGTAAACGGATTAACAGGAAATGTAAGACTTAGACAGTATGATAAAAGTGCTGGTTTTTTTGTTCGTTGCTTGAAAGACAATATTCATGTCTGAAACCTACATATATCTGATTATTCTTTTAATTGCACTTTTCTGGGTGAATGGTGGCCTTTTTGGTTTCGTCCAGAGAGACAATGCGGTGCTCTCCGATGAGAATCATTTACTCATTGAGTACCTCGCAAAACACTCCACCAAACCAAAAAATTACCGCAGAACACCTGGAGAATTTAGAAACAACGGCTATACAGTTTCAGGACGAGTCGAAGGTGAAAAAGCAAATTTGAGCTATACCTTTCCTCTTCTAAATGGATCAGAAGCCAAATATACTGTTTCATTTATACCTCAAGAATTCTCATCCAAAGTAAGTGCTTTTGGTGTCCATAACTCATGCTTTGGACCCGTAGATGAAAAATCTTATCAGCTGAAATCAACCGACCCGAATTACCTGCAGCTTCACATGAATAAAGATGGCTTCTATTTTAATAATGCGAACGACTTCGGGATAGATTACAATTATATAATTAGCTTAAGTCAGGATGTAGGTTGTGATATTGCTACATTCATTGTAGAACAGCTTCAACAGCAAGGGTACGACAGCTATGTTAACCGTGTTCAGGCAGCACTTAATTTTGTTCAGTTTATTCCTTATGGTCAACCAGAATTTGATCATGGAAATTATGGTTACTTTGGTTTTTCCCTTCCACATGAAAGCATGGCGATTTCCTATGCTGATTGTGACAGCAAATCTGCACTGTTTGCATGCATACTAAAGCAAATGATAAAAAGTCAAAACATTGTACTTGTTTTGTGTGAATTTAAAAATGAAAATTTAGGAATGCACATGATCGTGGGTGTTTCTGATTTACCTTTCCCTGGGCAAACCATTAGACATCAGGCTAAAAATTATCTTCTCCTCGAAACTACTATTCCCATAGCAATTCATGAACAACAGCATGAATACATTATTCACGAAATAATTCCAGTGAACTAATATGGAAGGCTTCTTCAATTGGATAGCATCATTAGAGCCTGAATTTGCATGGGGTTTGTTTATGTTGGTTTGCCTTTTCATGGTTATTCTGCCGTATTCATCCCAAATCAAAAAATGGTTTTGGATGCTTTTCTCAGGAGAACCCACAGAAATTAGAGACTTTTCATTTAGAATTATTCCCGAATACTACATTGGCGAGCATGGACTTCATGAGTACTATGTTTTGAATTCAGAGAGACCGATTTACTACAAGGGAATGAGCTTGCTCCTTTGCTGGGACACCCGTGGTGCTCTTAATACCAAATTATACAAGATGGTCGGCTCTGAACAAGATAAGTGGACGGTATTACATAAAAACCCCAAAGGGAATGTTAAAGTTATTGTGCTGGAGGAGGGCTTAAACAGCTACAAATTGGAAATAAGCTTTCCAAGACGTAAAACAATAGAGAAAATCATTAGCATTCAAGCCCAACCGATCCGAAAGCTTGACACCTTCAACCTAAGCCATGATGATTTCTTCGGACAACGCGATTTCGAGCTGAATACAACGCGTATTTCGGATACAACCTATCGCGGAAAACGATTCACATTGGAAAGAGTACAAAAGCTCCGAAACTGGAACCTTAAACGCATATACTCTAAATACAAAAGAGCGTATGCCAGAACACCCAGACTGTTTTTCAAAAGTCCTGTTACGGAGCAAAAAATAAAAATAAATCAGACAATTAATGAACAGAGGATTGTACAGACATACCGTTTCAACCCTGCGGGATATAATGATGCCATAAGAGAACAAATAGAAAATAATTCCAAGCAAAACCAAAATAATATATAATTTCAATAACCCTAAAACAATACACTATGAGTGATAATAGTAATTCAATCGGTCTAAATGAGCTGGTAGACTACAAAAAGAAAGATTACAAAAACAACTTCAGAAAATACATGATGAAGTTTCTTTGGAAATGTGCAGGTGCCGATTCACAAATCCTTCAATATGCTCCCTACTCTGATCACATAAAAAATGCAGGTATAGGTGGTGTAGTTTTAGCTACCTCGGTAATGGCTGCCCTGGCTATGGGCTTTGCCATGCATACGATTTTCGGCGAGAACATAAAAGGTGTTCACCATGGCAATTGGATGGTTACTATTCCGGTTGCCATTGTTTGGGGCTTGATCATTTTCAACCTTGATCGCTTTATTGTATCTACGGTAAAAGGAGATGGAACTGAAAAAATTACCTTGGGAGAATGGGGAGCGATGTTGCCTCGCCTTTTCATGGCAATTATAATCGGCCTAACTATTTCTGCTCCTTTGGAGACTCATATTTTCGAGAAAGAAATTACGAGAGAATGGAGCGAAGTTCAGTTTAAAAAATCACAAAATAGAGCTGACGAAGTCGAGGGTATATATTTCGCTCGAATTAATGAAATAAAGGCAAAAGTTCTAAAAAATGATAGTATTTATCGCTCGAACAAAATTATTTTCGACTCATTAAGTGGTCAAATTAATGACCTTCAAGCTGGAGTTGGTATTTATATTGGTCAAGCTTGTTTAAAAGGGGAAATTTGCCAAAGACATGGAGCAATGTACAAGTCAAAAAATAAGGCTGAGGAAATGATGAACGAAGCCAAAACAAAAAATGATGATGCAAATTTAGAGCAAACAAAATTATTGGCTGAAAAAGATTCGGTGAAAAAGGAACAAATGGATTCAATACGAAAACAATTACCAGGATTTTTGGATCAACTTATGATGTTAGAAAACTTATCATCCCACGGTGAAACTTTTAATCCAATTGACCCCGTAACAAAAAAACCACAAATTGATCCCAAAACAAAAGAACCTGTAATGGAGGAATTATACGGTGCTGCTTGGGCCCCCATCTGGCTCGTACGCTTGCTCTTCATGATCGTGGAAATTGCCCCGGTAATCTTTAAATTCATGATCTGGAAATCTTCGTATGATTACATGCAAGACAACGTATCACAGATACTTGAGTCCAAGCAGGGAATATCGCTGGAGGTCATTCCTACTGAGGAAGGTAAGCTGTATAAGATCAAAGAAAATTACAATGCCAGGCGTATCGTGGAGGTATCCAAGCGACAGAATGAGCTCGAAAAAGAAAATGCCATTCATGCAATTACCTTGTATGCAGAAAAAGAACGTGAGGAGATTGAAAAGGATCCTGGAAAATTTGTTCAACCAACTGATCCATCAGACCCAAACAATCCAACTACCTGATTTTAATGCTCAGCTGTCATCATGGATGAGCGTTACGTCTTTTTGGGAGAATTTAAAGGAATGTTCTTCACGTTGCAAGAGCTTCCTTTGGATAGTACTAGCCCTTTCCCTGAGGAACAGGAGCACCTTGTTCGTGTGTATCAAGGGGTATTGACTGATGCTGAATTTCAGGATGAATACAAACCAGAGGATTACAGAAATCTTGAAACATTTGTTCTTTCAAATGTTCCGAAGATTCAAATTCACCCAAAAGGTCCAGGACCTTTTAAAGATATCCGTACCTACACGTTTTCGCAATTGCTTTTATTGCACCCTAAGGTGGAAAGAACTTTTGATATCAATGGAAAGACGTATGGAGAAATTGTTTCCAAGGCCTACGGGATAACAGAAAAATTTCCCCTAACAAAATTTGATGGGGAAACAAATGTTACTGAGCAGAATGATTCGGACAATACATTCAATAATAATCAGGGAGGAAACAATTATGGCAATAACAGTAACAAGGGACCGGTAATTGTTGATGAGGGATACACCCAGAATGTAAATCAAGATACGGATTCAACAACAGTCGCCGACCCTATAACTTGGCAAGACCGCTGGGATTCTGTACAAAGTGGGTGTGGGTATTGGTTCTCCGGATGTTTAGCAAATTTTTGGAGTATTTTATTTTGGTTAATCCTACTTTGGTTTCTCTGGTCAATACTAAGAAGTTGTAATGATGGGGTTGATCATTGCGAATTGAAAAGAATCGCCGAACAGAAACTCAACGATGAAAAGCTTGCCTTTCGAAAAACGAAAAAAGATTACGAGCAAAACCTGAAGCTGGCCTTGAATGCGTATTCAAGAATCTATTTCTACCGAAATGAAACACAGTTTCACCTTAATTCACTTGGTGAGGATAGCCCTATAGGAAAGATCGCTAACATTCTTTCCTCGTACAAAGAGAAGCAATTTATCATCGAAGGATTCACCAACGGGACGAAAAGCGAGGCGAAAGGACTAGACCTGCAAAGAGCTGAAAAAATGCGTGACACATTGGTTTCTCTTGGGATTGAGCCTGAAAGACTTTTTGTGATTGGAAAGAAGGATAGTCTATTACTAGAAAAGAGTAGGAAACTAAACAACTTCTATATTTCACAAGGAAACGTAAAACAATATAACCGCAACATGCGGGTTGAAATTAAATTGAATCCTATAAATCCATGACCAATAATGTAAAATATTATGTCAGAGGACATTTTGAAGGCAACTTCAAAACATTTCAGGATTTAAATCTGGAAATGGGCGAACCATTTCCAGAAGGAGATAAGTATTTAATCAGAATTTACCGAGGCCTAATTTCAGATTCAGAAGAAATAAACCAACAAACGTTTGATACAACTGCTGGTGAGTTCGAATTCAAAGAAGTAAATAACATCCAAATTAATGCAGGCCCTAAATGGCCACATCCCTATGACCGAATTTATTCCATGGGTTCATTAAAACTCATTGGAGCAAAAATATCGAGTATTCAATCCCTGAATGGCCATACCTATGGAAAAATAAATGGTTACCTCATTGGCAGTGTTGTAGAAAAAACTTTCGAGGAAAATTCATTGTTCAAAGAAGATAATAACGATACTTTAGAGGATCAGAATAATTGGTGGGATTACAGACAAAAGAAATGGTGGAAAGATAATTTTGGACCTACCGAAGATAATAGCGGGAACAATCATACGAGCAATCTAGATGGTGGCGTAAATGATAATCAAGGAAGTAACACTGGCAACAATGGTGTTACTGGGGGTGACAACGTAATTGTCAACCGCCTTAAAGGGTGTGCTGATATGCCAAGGCAAGGATGCACAACCTTGGGTTGTGGGCAAGGATGCTTGACATGGATTATGAAGGCTTTGGCGTTTTTACTTTTACTCTACCTTATTTTGACTCTGACCAATTGGGGGCAGCAATGGGTGTGCAGATATCAAAAATGGCGTATGGATAAGGAAACAAAAGAGCTTTATACACAGCGTGCAGAAATGCAGGATATTATTAATCGTACCAAGCCTCCTGTATCAATGTGTGGAGGTCAACAGGACTTTGAAGGAGACAATCAACCACGTACGTTCACATACACTCTTGGACCGGTAAGCGGACCAGTATTGATAACCTATGATATGTTTGATGTGCCCGATAGACTTGAGGTTATGTTTAATGGAGATCTTGTTGCCGAAACTAGAGATACTTTTGATCAAAATGAATACCCAGACTTAGCAGGTGGTGGATTTGCGAGTGGCCAAGATACATTAAGATTTAATTATAAATTTAAGAGCAATGAATTGCACGAACTTACCATACGTGTTGTTCCAAATCAACAAATCAACACCACGAAATGGGAATTTAAAGTGAAATGCCCATGATGAACTTAGGGAAATATCTTTTTGGCTTTCGACCCGAATATTTGAGTAAAGCTGACGAGGCAGAAAAAAGAAATCAATTTTTTGCCTTTAACGTGCTTGCATTCATGTTATGGACTCTTGTAATACTGGCAACCATTAGTGCTGTCTGTTATGGCCTTATAATTTTTGAATCCTGGTTGATTGCACTTATTTCAGGTTTAATTTTTGGTGGAATTTTTTTCCTTTTGATGTTGTTGGTTCTCTTTTTAAATATGACAACACAGCACAAAGATCTTTATGAAAAAATGACTGATATGGAAACGGTTTTTGATGAGTATCGAAATACAGATCTAGAGTCAATTTCTGATGAAAAAGCCATGCTTACGGTTACTGATTTTGCAATGAAACTGAGAGAAGAAAACACATTTCCAGATCGACGTAGCACCCATGGCTCTAATTTGTTCACAAGTGCTATCAAATTAGCCATGATTATTTTAATTTCCATTATAGTTGCCAATGGAATGGAAATATTAATTTTTCGAGACAAGCTGAATCAAAGCATGTCGGACATCAGAAATTCTAAAATTCTTCTAGAACTTTCATCGTCAAAAAGCGAGGCTGTTTCGTTGAATAATAATCCAATAGACGAAGAATACTCCATACATGCGAATTGGATGCTTGACATGGTTGATGAAAAAAATGGCAACTTTATTCTTGTAGAATGTCATTCTCTCCTTCTGACTCTAAAAATAATGTCTACAACCTTGGGTGTGTGGAAAATTATAATTGATGTACTTTTCACGCTTTTGTTTTTAACTCCATTCATTGTTGTTCGAAGAAGTCGTTTTATAGCAGGTGGTGTATTTTTAAAGGAAGCCGCAATACTTGATATTTCCATATCACTCATGTTTTATATCCTTACAGAGAAAAAATGTCGTGAAATAAAGAGGAAACTAGAAAATGAGTACGACTATACTGCCCTACTCAAAAAATGATCGATGAAAAATAGCATTTTAAATAGAGGAAATATATTTTTTATCGTTCTACTTGGAATTATTCTGATTCTGTTACTTCCGTATTTTAAAAATGCATTCTACAACGAAGATAAAACTCTAGCATGGCTGGAGAAATTTAAGAGACCCGAAATTGATACAACACAAGTTCTAGCAGATACTTCTCAAAACTCCGAATTAACCAAAATTTCTTGGTCTTGGAATGACTTCTCGGGTCGGAAACACAAAATTCAATTTAATGTGCCAACCGAAGAATATGACCTCGCAAAAAATCATCGGGAAACAATGTCAATGCTTTGGCTCAGCGAGTTGTATTATGATTTATTAGACGCCAGTAAAGTTGCACTTGACAGCATGGCAACTGCAATGAAAAAAGACATTTCAAAAAAACACCTCAAAGGAATTCAAGCATTGAATTATGTTGTGAACGCAATTCAATTTCCCACATACACAAAAATCACTGATGAAAATGAATGCCCCTGTTACGATATGGGTAGATGGTGGTCAAACCGATGTGAACCACTCACAAATGGTACCGGATGTTGCAATGAAGTAAAACCCTTAGGGGTTTTTTCTCCAACCGAATTCATTTTCAATAAAACCGGTGATTGCGACACTAAGTCACTTATCGCTTACAGCTTACTTAAGCGCCTTGGATATGATGCCGCATTGTTGATTGGAGACGTACAAGGTGGAAGCCATGCAATGCTGGGATTATCAAATGTTAACCCTGTTATACCGACCAAATCTATCAACTACAGAGGAAAGATTTATTACCCTTGGGAGGTTACTTCTTTTAACAGCGACTGTAAACTAGGAAATATGTCAATGTGGGGACCGGGTTGGAGGAATTGGGATGTGATTTGTAATTAGATTTTTTTAATTTTAGAATATGAAAGCTGAACTTGTAAATCTTCTTGTTTCATTAATAATTGCTGTAGTATACATGATTGGAGCGATTAAAGTGATCAAACCTTTTTTTAGTAAAATATCTAGTCCCATGACAACTGCTACGGGCGTGCTATTCTTGGGTGTTGTATTTGGATTCGGAATAATTTTAAATGATTTCTCTGAAATTGCATCCTCGGCATTTTATTACAATTACCAAAAATCAGAGCTAGGTATGGGGATTTATTATTGGATTTTATTCACCGCTATTTCCTTTGCCTTCTCCTATGCTGTTTTTCATTTGAGCTTTAAATTAATTGACCTTGTAACAACAGAAAATGAAAAAACAGAATTAGCAAAAAATAATTTCAGCATTGCAGGACTTCATGTGGTCGTTTTTATTTCAATCTGTCTAGTTGTTTCCAAGCCACTTATTGCATGGGCTAACGGTTTGGTTAATTTTCCTGTTTTTCCAGATTAGCATTTAAACTAGCGTGTATTGATTATCTCTCTTTCCTCAAGTCAAAGTACATTTTTTTCAAAATAAACAATACGAAAACGATGTAAACAGCCATATTGAGATACCATTTCCATGAACCATCATATGATAAAAGTCCATAAACACCTGTCCATACCTGCGCGAGTGTCAAAATAAATAAGATCCCATTCATCTGCTCCGAGCGCTGTTGAAATTCCTTTTCTGTCGATATTCGGGCAATACTCTCCAGGCCATTAATACTTTTGAGATATTCATCTCTCATTTCGTTAATCTTGAATTTCAATCGTAGGTCTTCATAAAAAGAATCAATCTCGTGATAATTACTTATGGCAGAAAACACTTGATTGAATTCAGCCTTCACCATTAGACCACGAAGGCGACGAAGTTGATTCGGTTCAAAGCGACCATTGCTACTAACTTCCATAGAATTAATTCTTCCTTGACAATAATGAAAAAGCTGTCTTTGATTAAGCGCAAAAAGGAATGCGGGATAAAAATCATTAACCATTTCTTTTTTGCGGCTTAAGTCATTGTTGCCTTTAATAACAACTGCTCCTTCACTTATACTATAAATCTGCGTATAACTATCTGGACTCAATGCTTCAAAATCGAATAGCAAATTATCACTCAGAGGTACATTTCGAGAATCTGGGACTCTGAGAGTTCTGTATATGTCGGAAAGAAAAACCTGTTCACTGTCTTCAATCTCGGTTCTTTCAATACGCTTATCGGTCTGAAATAAGTGTAAAATAAAGGGCTTGATTTTTTCATTTTCATTAAAATTAAATACAATTTCTGGTGGCAGGCCCATAAGAAATTCTTGCAACACCTCATTGGCTATCTCGTGTAAAAAAACACCATTCACCTCATAATTCTCAGTTTCATTGATGATTTTCAATTCATCTACATTAATCTTTACTTTTGAAGCCTTGTCTGTCAACTTTCGATTCCACGTCTCCTGATCACAAGAATCGTGATAAAACAAAGTTTTTTGATCATTTGGATTATTATACCATCTGTAAAAATTTGACGCTGAGGCAAGGTTTCTCATTAGTTTTGCCTGAGAGCTCCCCTCCTTTTCGATCCAATCTAACTGAAAAGTTAAAAATCCAAATCCCAAACCCTCATTCGAAAAAGGACGATTGATTACTAATTTCATTGAGCTAAGCTTAAACCAAAAAACCTGGGAATCTTCTCCTTTAACATAAAACCTTAATTCGTTGATTAGAGTATCTGTCAATGCAACCAAATCACTTTTCTCTGAATTCTTAGAGTTAAATTCATTCTCAACAATTTTGTAATATCCTGGGACAGAAGGCAAATATTTTACTTTGGAAATAAATGACGGATTTTTAAATAAATTAAATTCATTTTTATTCAATAATAGCTGATCTCGATTTGCACCTCTTTTAATTAATAAAATTCTCGCTATTGTTGATTTCAACAAACTATCATTGAATTCGATTACATCAAGGAAGGATGAACCAGCCTTAATATGTTTAGGAAAATGAAGCTTCAGGTAAGTGTCAACCAAAAATTCTCTTTTCAAATACTCGCCTTCTGATTTCTCCCTTAAATCAAACGGCACGGTCAAGATGGTATAGCTCATAACTCTTGAAAATAAATTATCATTTTTTTACCACATATTCCTCTCGTGATTTCACACTTATAAAGGAGCGTAAAGGTCCATCAATAATAACTGCACTCAACCAGCCTCCAAATACACAGCCCGTATCCAGACACGTGGCATGTGGAAATTCTTGAGAGGTTTCCTGAAGGAAGGGCTGATGTCCAAAATAGATGTGACCAAACGAACCGGAGTAGATTTCAGCCCAATAGCGGTCATTTTCGGATTCCTTGTTGAGTGAGACAAAATTCCCTTCGGGTGTTAAGTAACGGACCTTGGTCAATAAATCCAAACCTTTGAACGTTTTTGGACTATGCACCCCGTATTGATAGGATTCCGGAAAAGGGAATTTGAGGGTTTCTGAAAGACCACCGTGAAGCAAAAGAATGTTATCTTCTTTTAATGCTAATGTGTAAAATGCTCTTTTCAAAAGTAGGATTTCCGCTTCTCCGATGCCATCGATCAATGCAGGGAATTCATCGGTACCCTTCATCTGTTGTTCAAGTCCACTGCCCGTTTCAAGATGATGAAGATAACGTAGGAACTTCTCTTCGTGGTTTCCGAGGATCAATTGAAATTTGCAGTATTCACTCAGCTCTCTGCATTTGCGCACTACAGCGGCAGAGTCCGGACCCCGGTCAATAAGGTCCCCAATGGAATAGAGCTCGTCCGTAGGCTTAAGGTCGATTTTCTCCATCAACTCCAGGAATTCATCGATGCACCCATGCACATCACCAAAAATGATCCTTCTGCTCATTCTACCTTACTCTATGATCCAGCTTCCACTATTTTGCTCTTTCATATGCTCTTTCAGTCTCAAAAATCTTCTCGAATCCTCGGTTCGAACTGAAATCGTTCCTTTCGATAATTCTGGAAATCTAAGATTGGGTTCAGTGATTTCAAATTTGGCATCCGGATAATCATCCAAAAAACCCTGATTCGAAATTTGATCCCAAATACCTGGTGTGGTTGTACCCACTTCTGTAAATTCTGACATAATTGAAACTAAATTTATATACTAAAATGAAATCATTAAAAAATGAAATTTAAGCTTTATACCTCGAAGATTTACATCATAGAGAAACAAAATTTAAACCTTGTGTAAATTGAAATTGTGTTAGAAGGTTTTAGTGACATTCAATTTCGTATTGCAGAAACAATTATTTTTGAAAATGTTAATCCAAACTTATACCCATGGGCTTCGATAAAAAATATCAGAATTACGGCGTGATTAAAGTGGAAAATGGAACCGTACGGCTTTATGAATCTCAACAAAACTATCTGACATTGAATACCTCGGGAGGAATCCCAGTATCAGACCACTGGTCTGGTGAAAATGTAATCGTTACCATGAGAGACGGAAAAGTGAGAAGATATACATTACAACAATCGTTTCACGTTGTATAATTTCCGAAACATAAATTTTGTGAGCAATAAAAAAATAATCAAGGATTTAATAACAAATTAAAAAAAAATATGGAACAAGCAAGAAATACAGATCAAAAATGCCCGGTAGTACTACTCTTGGATACCTCTGGATCAATGGGAGATGAAGTAAATGGTGTAATGGCTATAAATGAACTAAATGACGCCCTCAAAAGTCTACATGAAGAAATCTTGAGTGATCCAGTACTTTCTCAAAGACTAGAAGTTGGAATTGTCTGTTTCGATGATGATGCAAGAGTAGAAAAGCCTATCGACCTAATTTCTGCAGAGGGTAGTTTTCCTGAATTACAACCAGGTGGGACAACCAATGTTGTGGCTGGTATCAACAAGGCGATTGAAATCATTGAAGAAAGAAAGGCTTTTTACAAGTCCAACAATGAGGCATATTACAGGCCGTTTATTGTGCTGTTTACTGATGGAGCACCTTCAAATTCAGAAGATGAAATTGAAGCACTTGATGTTCAGATACAGACAATGTCGGATAACAAGAAATTTATTTTTCTGCCTTTCGGAGTTGGTGATGCTGACATGTCTCTCCTGGCAAAGCTTGCTGCCCAGACTTCAGATCAACGTCTTGCCAACAAAGCAATCGCCTACAAGATGACCAACGCAACGAAGTTCAAAGAAGTTTTTGAATTTGTAAGTGCCAGTATTGGAGCCGCTATTGGTCAAGGAGGGGCAGCCACAACACAACTCGACCCATCTGTTGCGCAAGCGGTAACGTTCGATTTGTCATAGAAACTTATTTCTCGCTATGGAAGCAATAGTAGCTATGAGTAAGTAAATGCAAATACGTAAACTATGGAATTCTCTCAATTTATAAATTGCTATACTATTACTCTTACTGCAGTACTACTAATCTTTACAATTCTTATCACTTACACGATTCATTTGAAAAAGAGAATAAGAAATCTTGAAAAAAAAAATACAGAACCGGTGACATTAAAAGAGCAGGCCAGAAACATTTTAGCTACAGATGGAATAAATACAGAAAAGCCTCTCTTCAAGCTATCTTATACAAAGATACAAGGCCATTCGCACAAAAAATCGAATCCGCCTATACCCTGTCAAGATTCCGGACTTGGTGGAGTGCTTCAAAATGGATTTGAATATATTATTGTTTCTGATGGGGCAGGATCCTCAAAACAATCTCATGTAGCCTCAGACTTTTGTGTCAAAAGACTTTCGCACTATGTTGATAAAATTGACTTCAAAGAGCTTTCTTACAGTAAAGAATTCGAAGAAGAATTTTTAAAAAAATGGAATTCCATTGCAAAAACTTTATTCGAGAACACCAGAACAGATTTACTGAAATTGGCTGAAAGCGAGAAAATTCCTGCCAATGACTTGTATTGTACAATGCTATTAATAATAAAGACGGATTGGGGGTTCTTATCGGCTAACATTGGAGACGGAAGATCTGGTTACAGTATCGGAAAACCAAACGCACTTACGGTACCATTGCAAACTTTTATGGCTGGGGCGACTTTTTTCCTGATTAAAGAAGGCTGGGATAATGTAATGAGATCATATGTGACACCAATCGAAGATCCGAATGCAATAAAATATTTTTTTGCAACCACTGACGGATGCCAGGACTTCGTTATGGATAGAACTCAAAAAGGTCCAAGATCGGGTATTTATGACAATTTACTCGGTGACGAAGCACGATACGATTTCAATGTTCCGTATGAACCGTTTTTCGATGGATTAATCGCATCCTTGAATGAAGTAACTAACGATACTGATAGGAATATACGTCTGACAAGACTAATTGAAGACGGGATTTATGTTCTCAATGGAGAAGAAAAAGAGTTAAAAACTCTTAGTGACCCCATATTGGATGATGATAAAACATTTATTCTATTTCATAAATAAATCATGTATTTTAACTCCATTGGTCAATCTATTTCATTAGGCGAGGAATTAGGAAAAGGAGGAGCAGCAAATGTATACTCCTTCCATAATGATAAAAGTAAAGCGGTTAAAATTTTCAAACCACATATCCTTCAAAAAGAACACAATTTATCAATTCGAATTGAAAAACTAAATCACCTTTCACAG